>JGI25917J50250_1000204_pt1 | contig 15781 bp, 10 predicted proteins | sample LauGreSBDMM110SN_4_FD_50250 | JGI IMG/M metagenome (IMG submission 50250) | reverse complement strand
GCTGACCTCGGCCACCGAATTTTCGTCGGCCGGCAGCTCCGCGCCGAAAGGCAAGCTGATCTTGAGTTTCTTGTACCGCGGCAGGCCAGTGCCCGCCGGAATCAAGTGACCCATGATGACGTTCTCCTTAAAGCCGCGCAGGAGGTCAACCTTGCCAAGGGTCGAAGCGTCGGTGAGGACGCGGGTCGTCTCTTGGAAGGAGGCTGCGGAGATGAAGCTTTCGGTCTCGAGCGAGGCTTTGGTGATACCCAAGAGGATCGGTTCCGCTTCGGCCGGCTTGCCGCCAGCTTCGTCGATGCGCCGATTGTCCGCGAGGAACGCGGCGCGATCCACCTGCTCGCCCCAGAAGTATTCGCTGTCGCCCGGATCGGTAATCCGAACTTTGCGCAGCATCTGGCGGATGATGATCTCGATGTGCTTGTCGTTAATCGTGACGCCTTGGAGGCGATAAACTTCCTGCACTTGCGAAATCAGGAAATCGTAGAGCGCGGACGGCCCGAGGATTTCCAAAATCTCATGAGGATCGGCGGAGCCTTCCGTGAGATGCTGGCCTTTGTGGACCACGTCGCCGGGCTGCACGATGATGTGCTTTCCGGTCGGAATGAGATGCTCTTCTTCTTGAGCAGTCTCCTCGTTCTTCACAACCAACTTGCGCTTTCCGCGGACCGTGCCCTCGAAGGCGACGACGCCGTCGATGCGAGCCATCTCGGCCGCGTCCTTCGGCCGACGAGCCTCGAAAAGCTCGGCGACGCGGGGCAGACCGCCGGTGATATCTTTCGTCTTCGAGGCCTGACGGGGCGTCTTGGCGAGGAGCGCGCCGGGGGCGATAGTGTCACCCTCGTTGACGGCGATCTGCGCGCCGACGGGAATCGAATAGGCGGCGAGCGCCTTGTTCTTCGCGTCGCGGATCTCGATCTGCGGATTGAGGTCCTCCTTGTGCTCGATAACTACCGTGGCGATGCGGCCCGACGATTCGTCGAGTTCGCGCTTTACGGTAACCCCCGGGATCATGTCCTTGAAGTGCAGCGAACCGCCCTTCTCGGAGAGAACGGGAACATTGTAAGGATCCCATTGCGCGAGGATATCGCCTTTGCCGATCTTCTCGCCGTCGCCGACGTGCAGGAAGGAACCGACCACAATGTTGTAGTTTTCGATTTCCTTGCCCTCGTTGTCGATGACTTGGATCGTGCCAGTCTTGTTCAGGGCAATATTGCCGCCCTCGGCCGTCTGCACGAGACGCAGGCCTTTATATTTGATGATGCCTGCCGATCGGACGCGGATCTCAGGGGTCTTGAACCCGCCGGAAGCGACGCCGCCGATATGGAAGGTACGCATCGTGAGCTGCGTGCCGGGCTCGCCAATCGACTGCGCGGCAATGATGCCGACCGAATCGCCAATCTTTGCAACGCGGCTGGTGGCGGGATTGATGCCGTAGGATTTGGCGTCGATTCCGGCCGGGCTCGTGCAGGTGAGCGGGGACATGACTTTGACGCGCTCAATGCCGACGTCGTCGATCTTGGAAGCGGCTTCCTCGGTGATGAGTTCGCCAGACCCGACGATGAGTTCGGACGGATTGAGCGGGTTGTAGACATCGTCGCTGGAGCAACGACCGATCAGGCGTTCCTTAAGCGCAACGATTTCGTCGTCACCTTCGAAGATCGCTTTCTTCCAAACGCCATCACGGGCGCCGGAGTCGTCTTCGCAGATGATCACGTCCATGGCGACGTCGCACAACTTACGCGTGAGGTAGCCGGCGTCGGCGGTCTTGAGCGCGGTGTCGGCGAGACCCTTCCGGGCGCCGTGGGTCGAAATGAAGTACTCGAGGACGGTGAGACCCTCTCGGAACGACGAGAGAATCGGGCGTTCGATGATTTCGCCGGAGGGCTTGGCCATCAAACCGCGGGCGCCGCAAAGCTGTCGGACCTGCTGTTTGTTACCTCGCGCGCCGGAGTCCATCATGATGTAGACCGGGTTTACCTCGGTCTTGCCTTCGTTGGTTTGGAGCTTCGAGAAGACTTCTTTCGCGATCTGATCGGTGGCGGCGGTCCAGATATCGACGACCTTGTTGTAACGCTCACCGTCGGTGATCGTGCCCTTGTTGAACTGGGCTTCGACCTCGGTGATCTTTTTGCGGGAGTCGGTGACGATCGCTTTCTTCGACTCTGGGATGATCATGTCATCGATACCGATCGAGATACCCGCCTGGAACGCGGTTTGGAAACCGAGCTCCTTGAGTTTGTCTAGGGTCTCGACCGTCATCGAGTGACCGGCGCTCTTGTAAGTATTGAGGATCAGGTCGCCCAATTTCGCCTTGGGGACCGGAAAGTTTACAAAACCCAATTCCTTAGGCCAGATCTGATTGAAGATCACGCGGCCGACGGTAGAGCGAAGAACTTTTTTCTCTTTGTTGCCGTAGACGGTGTCTTGACCGAAGTCAGGATTAGGCACCTCGACCCAGTCATGAACTTTGAGTGCTCCGTCTGCTTTCGCGTAGAGCACCTCGTGCAAGCCGCTGAGGAGCGGCACTCGAACACCCTTCGCCGGCTTGGTGCGCGGCTCGATCGTGAGATAATAGGCGCCGAGAACGATGTCCTGGGACGGGGTGAGGATCGGCTTGCCGGAAGAGGGCGAGAAGATGTTGTTAGTCGCCATCATCAACAGCTTGCACTCGAGAATGGCCTCAAGGGACAGCGGCACGTGAACGGCCATTTGGTCGCCATCGAAATCCGCATTGTAGGCGGTGCAGACCAGCGGATGAACTCGGATGGCTTCGCCTTCGATCAGGACGGGCTCGAACGCTTGGATGGAAAGTCGGTGGAGGGTCGGCGCGCGGTTGAGCAGCACCGGATGGCCCTTGGTCACTTCCTCGAGAATATCCCAAACCTCGGGTGACTTCTTCTCGATCATCTTGCGCGCCCCGCGGACCGTGTGCACGAAGCCGAGTTCCTTGAGCCGGCGGATGATGAACGGCTCGAAGAGCACGAGCGCCATCTTCTTGGGCAGACCGCATTGGCTGAGCTTGAGCTCGGGACCGATGACGATGACGGAACGACCGGAGTAGTCCACGCGTTTGCCGAGCAAGTTTTGGCGGAAACGCCCCTGCTTGCCCTTCAGCATATCCGAAAGGGATTTCAACGGACGGTTACCGGCGCCCGTGACTGGACGACCGTGGCGACCGTTATCGAAGAGCGCGTCGACGGCCTCTTGCAGCATGCGTTTTTCGTTATGGATGATAACGTCGGGCGTCTTAAGCTGCATCAGGTTTTTCAACCGGTTGTTGCGGTTGATGACTCGGCGATAGAGATCGTTGAGATCGGAGGTCGCGAAACGGCCGCCCTCAAGCGGAACCAGCGGACGAAGATCGGGCGGGATCACCGGCAACACCTCGAGGACCATCCATTCCGGACGAGACTTCGAGTGGATGAAGCCTTGGATCACCTTCAGCCGCTTAGACAGCTTCTTTTTGATCTGCTTCGATTTCGTCGCGCGCATCTGCTCGTGCAACTCGGCCACGGTGGCCTCCATATCGGTCTTGACGAGCGCATCACGCACGGCTTCGGCGCCCATCTTGGCAACGAAGGAATCCGCGCCGTATTCATCGAGAGCTTGGCGATATTCAGTATCCGTGAGCAGCTGTTTGAGTTCGAGCGGGGTCTTGCCCGGATCGATGACCATGTAGTTCTCGTAGTAAATCACGCGCTCAAGGGAGCGTGCGGTCATATCGAGCAACAAACCGAGACGGCTCGGCATGGACTTAAGGAACCAAATGTGCGTAACCGGCACAGCCATCTCGATGTGACCCATGCGCTCGCGGCGGACGCGGGCGATGGTGACCTCGACTCCGCAACGATCGCAGACAACGTCCTTATACTTGATGCGTTTGTATTTGCCGCACGCGCACTCATAGTCACGCACGGGCCCGAAGATCTTTTGGCAGAACAAACCGCCTGGCTCGGGTTTGAACGTGCGATAGTTAATCGTCTCGGGATTCTTCACCTCGCCCTTGGACCATTTGCGGATGGTCTCGGGCGAAGCGACGGTGATGGACACGCAGTCGAACGGGCTCTCTTCGAGGCCCAGAGCGGCGCGGGCTTCATCACGGTTGGAGGCGGCGGTTTCGGCGGGTTGAATCATGGCTTTAGCTCCTGAATTTTGTGGAAGGTGAACGGGACTCGGGCGGTGGCTTAGGAGCCGTAGCTGAGCGAGTCGCGTTTCTGGAGTTTGATATCCAGGCCGAGGGACTGGATTTCCTTAATGAGAACGTTGAACGACTCGGGCGTTCCGGCGACCAAGGTGTTGTCGCCCTTGACGAGCGACTCATAGATCTTCGTGCGACCCTGCACGTCGTCGGACTTGACGGTGAGGAGTTCCTGGAGCGTGTGCGCGGCGCCGTAGGCTTCGAGCGCCCAGACTTCCATTTCGCCAAAGCGCTGGCCGCCGTATTGGGCCTTGCCGCCCAACGGTTGCTGCGTGACCAGTGAGTAAGGGCCGACCGCACGAGCGTGGATCTTGTGCGATACAAGATGATTCAGCTTCATCATGTAGATGTAGCCGACCACGACCTCCTGGTCGATCTTCTCGCCGGTGCGACCATCGAAGAGCACGCTCTTGCCGGAAGTCGGCAACTTGGCCTCCTTGAGATATTCGCGGACGCGTTTCTCGGATATACCGTCGAAGACCGGAGTCGCGACTTTCAGGCCGAGCTTCTTACAAGCCCAACCGAGATGCGTTTCCAGAACCTGGCCGACATTCATGCGCGAGGGCACGCCGAGGGGGTTCAAGCAGATTTCGACTGGAGTGCCATCCGGGAGGAACGGCATATCTTCTTCGGGAACAATCTTCGCAACCACGCCCTTGTTACCGTGGCGACCGGCCATCTTGTCTCCGACTTCAAGCTTCTGCTTCGTGGCGACATAGACTTTGACCTGCTTGATCGCGCCGTCACCGGAGCCTTCTCCAGCTTCAACCGCACCGATCTTGCGCTCGCGGTCAGTCTCGAGTTCATCGAACTTCGTTTGGTAGCCGCCGATGATCTCCATGATCTTGATCCGAACCGGCGAAGGATCGATCTGGACGTGCTTGGATACGGCTGCGAGGCGCCGGAGAAGAGTCTTCGTGATCTTTCGATTGGCTGGGATGATGATTTCACCAGATTCACCGTTGATCACGTCGAGCGGGATTTTTTCGCCAAGCAGGATATTGGAGAGCGCCTCAGTCAGGCCTTCGCGCAATTTATCGATCTGCGTTTTGTATTCCTCTTGAATTTGTTTGCCTTGGCGGCGGCGGTCAGAGGGCGAGAGTTTCTCCTCTTGATTGTCGATCCGGGAGGATATCTTTACGTCCATGATGATGCCACCAACGCCTGATGGAACCACCAGCGAAGTATCCTTAACATCGGCGGCTTTTTCACCGAAGATAGCGCGAAGCAGCTTTTCCTCAGGGGCGAGCTCGGTCTCAGACTTCGGCGTGATTTTCCCGACGAGAATGTCGCCAGGCTTCACTTCCGCACCGATCCGGATAACACCATTATGGTCGAGGTTCTTGAGCGCTTCTTCGCCAATATTAGGGATGTCGCGGGTGATCTCCTCCGGCCCAAGCTTCGTGTCGCGGGCGTTGACCTCGAACTCTTGGATATGAATCGAAGTGAAAATGTCTTCCTTCAAAACCTTTTCCGAAATGAGGATAGCGTCTTCGAAGTTGTAACCGTTCCAAGGCATGAAACCGACGAGCACGTTTCGGCCGAGGGCCATCTCGCCTTTGTCCGTCGAAGGACCGTCAGCAATAATCTGGCCCGCCTTGATCTTCTGGCCAAGCGCGACGATCGGCTTCTGATTGAAGCATGTGCCGGCGTTCGAGCGCATGAATTTCCGCAGCTCGTAGATAAAAACATGATTTTTCGGATCGTGCTTCAGATTACGCGGCAACTCGCCATCTTTCGTGACGACAATGCGCTTGGCATCAACGGAGGCGACAACGCCAGCCTCGTCGGCGACGACTACGATCTTTGAGTCGCGGGCGACGCGCTCTTCGATACCGGTACCAACAAGCGGCGACTCGGCTTGGAGAAGCGGCACGCCTTGGCGTTGCATATTTGCGCCCATGAGCGCGCGATTGGCATCGTCGTGCTCAAGGAACGGAATCATACCGGCCGCAATCGAAATGACCTGCTTCGGCGAGACATCCATATAATGGACTTCGGAGGCTGCGACTTCGAGAAATTCACCGTCTTGGCGGACGGTGACCTTGCCGATAAAGTTACTCTTATCGTCGAGCTCAGAGTTGGCCTGGGCGATAACCTTGGCTTCTTCTTGGTCGGCGGTGAGATACTCGATTTTGTCGGAGACACGGCCGTCTTTAACGATCCGGTAGGGAGTCTCGATGAAACCGAATTCGTTCACCCGGGCATAAGTTGAAAGGGANTTGATGAGGCCGATATTCGGACCTTCGGGAGTTTCGATCGGACAAATGCGNCCGTAGTGTGACGGATGAACGTCGCGAACTTCGAAACCGGCGCGCTCGCGATTGAGACCACCTGGCCCGAGTGCCGAAAGGCGACGTTTGTGCGTCACTTCCGCGAGCGGGTTGATCTGGTCCATGAACTGAGAGAGCTGACTCCGGGCGAAGAAGTCACGGATAACAGTCGTAAGAGCCTTCGGATTGATGAGCTTCTGCGGGGTGATAGAGTCAACACTCTGATCATACATGGTCATCCGCTCGCGAACCAGCCGCTCGGTGCGACTGAGGCCAACGCGGCACTGGTTGGCGAGCAATTCACCCACGGTGCGCACGCGGCGGGAACCAAGGTGATCGATATCGTCAACTACGCCTTCCCCCTTCTTGAGCCGACCGAGATACTTCGTCGCCGCGACGATATCGCCACTCTCGATGATGCGCTGCTCGAGCGTCACTTTGAGACCGAGCTTTTGGTTGACCTTGTAACGGCCGACCCTGCCGAGGTCGTAGCGCTTAGGATCAAAGAACAGTCGCTTCAAGAGGGCCTTAGCATTCGCCGTCGTCGGTGGCTCGCCAGGACGCAGACGTTTGTAGATTTCCTTGAGTGCCTCTTCCTCGTTGCGAGTCGGGTCTTTCTTGAGCGCACGGATCAGCGCCCCCTCGTCAACAGTCGTGTCGATCACGCGAATCGTAGAGATTCCGTGCTTCTGAAAAGTCCGCACGATCTGCTTCGTGAGCGGTTCAAAGGCGCGCGCCAAAACCACCCCCTGCTGTGCGTCGATCGCATCTTCGACCAACACCAGAGTCGAAACGTTCTCGAGGTCCAAAGCCTTAACAACCTTGAGATCCTTGATCTCGTAAAAGAGGTTCAAAATATCGATATCGCTCGAATAGCCGATTGCCCTGAGNAAAGTCGTGATCAGAAATTTTCGGCGGCGACGACGACGATCGAGGTAGACGTAAAGCAAATCATTGTTGTCAAACTGAACCTCGAGCCAAGTCCCGCGGTCGGGAATGATCCGGAAAGAGTGCAGCAACTTGCCGTTCGGGTGCGGTGTGACTTCAAAGGCGATACCAGGCGAACGGTGGAGCTGGGAGACAACGACGCGCTCTGCGCCGTTGATGATGAAGGAACCACGTTCAGTCACCATCGGGATCTCGCCCATGTATATATCTTCATCCTTAATGAAATCTTCTTCGCGCAACCGGAGTTTCACGTAAAGCGGCACGGAATAAGTGATCCCTTCGCGCAAGCACTCGAGTTCGGTATTTTTGGAGTCACCCAAATTGTAGGAAACATACTCCAGTACCAGACGTTCGTCGTAGGAATGGATCGGGAAAACCTCCCGAAAAACGGCTTCCAAGCCCTGAGGCTTACGTTGTTTCTCGGGAATTCCCTTCTGCAGGAACTCGAGATAGGACGTGATTTGAATCTCGATGAGATTCGGCGGCTGAATGACTTCGCGGAGTTTTCCGAAGTTTGTGCGTTCGGGATGTGTGCGGTCGGCCATGGGAATTTCCGGAGGAGGTGATTAACGAGGGAACGGATACACAGGGCTAAAATCGCCCCGCGCGGGAACCTGACGAAAGAACAGAGAAAAACCCATCGGAGGGAGCACGCATAGCGTAATCCCTTCGATAGATTTGTAAATCAATGCCAACTAAGTCGACCAAGTGATTACTTGAGTTCGACTTTGGCGCCGGCGGCCTCGAGTTTTTTCTTAATCTCTTCGGCGTCAGCCTTATTTGCGCCCTCTTTGACGGACTTCGGAGCGGCCTCGACGAGATCCTTGGCTTCCTTCAAGCCCAAACCGGTAATCACACGGACCTCCTTAATGACGCCAATCTTGTTTGCGCCAGCCTCCAAGAGAATCACGTTGAATTCGGTTTTCTCCTCAACAGGAGCCGCAGCAGCCGCACCGGCGGCAGGTCCAGCGGCGGCAACAGCGGCGGCGGCGGAGACGCCCCACTTGCCTTCAAGGTCTTTGACGAGGGTTGCGAGGTCGAGCACGGTTTGTGCGGACAGCCACTCGATTACTTGGTCTTTAGTGATATTGCTCATGTTTATATTTTCTCGGGATTACTAGCGGTTTCTAAAAGTGAAACACGTTTAAGAGACGAGTCTCCTAGCTCACCCAAAGGATGTGTTTTAACCCATGGCACTGCCATAAAGAGCAGCGCCGCAGGAAAGTTATGCTGCCGGTTGCTCCTTCTTGACTTTCGCATCCAACACGCGGACGAAAGCTCCAGCGTTGCTGATGAGAAGACTGAGGAATTGGGAACGAAGAGCTTCGAAAGAAGGGAGGTCGGCCATTTTTGCCAAATCAGCCGCGCTCACCAACTTCTTGTTGAGCACGCCGATCTTCACTTCGAGCTTCTGTTTGTCTTCGAAGAACTTCTTGAGGACCTTAGCCACACCCGCCGGGTTTTTCCCGCCGACAATAACCGCGGTCGGGCCGGTCAATGCCGTTTCGATCTCAGGGAGACCCAGTGCTTTGGCCGCAACGCGAAGTGAACTGTTCTTCACCACGTGAAACTCTGCCTTCTCCGCGTTAAGTTTGGCACGAAGGTCAGCCACATCACTGACAGTTACCTTGGTAAAATTTGCCAAGATAACGTATTCGGATTTTTTGAGATGCGTCTCAACTTCGGCGATCAGATAATTTTTTTCGGGTCTCATGGGTCAGGCTCCGTTTAGTATTTGCTGAACTCGCTTGAGGCGACGCGAACGCCGGGGCTCATGCTGGAGGACAAGGTTATAGATTTGATAAAGACGCCGCCCTTGAATGAAGCGGGTTTTGCCTTGCCAACGGCATCAATCACGGTCGACGCATTCTCCAAGATTTGCGCGGCGGTAAACGAACACTTACCTACACCCACTCCGATGATCGCAGCCTTATCCATCTTGAACTCAACCCGACCGGCCTTCACGGCCTTGATTCCGGCAGCGATATCGTCGGTCACCGTTCCGCTCTTCGGATTTGGCATGAGGCCCTTTGGACCGAGCACACGAGCAAGAGTGCGAACTTGTTTCATTGCCTCAGTCGTGGCGATAGCGACGTCGAACTCTAGCCAACCTTCATTAATNTTCTGCATGATATCCGCCAATCCCGCCGTNTCGGCTCCGGCGGCCAACGCAGCTGCCGGATTATCTGTAAANACCACGATTCTAACTTTCTTGCCCGAGCCATTTGGCAACGGGGTGGTTCCACGAACGTTTTGATCTCCAGAGGCGCCGTCTACGCCAAGCTTGAAAGAGAGTTCAACGGTCTCATCGAACTTTGCCTTTGGGAATTTACCCAAAATCGATACGGCCTCGGCGAGGGAGTATTCTTTAGATAAGTCAGCGACCTTTTGGGCGCTACGATAACGTTTACTTTGTTTCTTCATGATGACTCCTTGCGGTGCAAGTGTTCCGAGTGGAACTCCCGCGGTGAGTTGTTGTTTTGGAGGAAAAAATTAACCGACGACTTCGATGCCCATGTTTCTGGCGGTGCCTGCGATGATCCGGATGCCTGCCTCATCGTCTTTTGCATTCAAGTCCTTGGCCTTGAGTTTGTATATCTCGAGTAATTGCTTCTTGGACACCTTACCGACTTTGTCTTGGTTGGGTCGCGCAGAACCGCTCGCAATGTTTGCGGCTTTTTTGAGAAGCACAGATGCCGGCGGCGACTTGAGGATAAAAGTGAAACTCTTGTCCGAAAAAACCGTGATTACTACGGGAAGGATCATTCCATTTTGATCCTTGGTTCGGGCGTTGAAGTCCTTACAAAACGCCATGATGTTGACGCCTTGAGCGCCGAGAGCAGGCCCCACCGGAGGAGCAGGATTTGCAGCACCGGCAGGAAGTTGGAGGCGGATGTAACCTTGAATTTTCTTAGCCATTTTAAAATAGAATTAAATCGGGTGCGTTAACAGATGTCGCGTAATGGAGAGGAGAGAAATGAGTCTATTCGGTGTTTCGTTGGACCTGCCAGTATTCCAACTCAACCGGAGTAAAACGCCCGAAGATGGAGACAGAAACCTTCAGCTTACCCCGCTCAGGGTCGATCTCATCGATTCGGCCGGTCAGACTAGTAAAGGCACCGTCAGTAATTTTCACTTCCTCGCCAACAGTATACTGAATCTTCGGAACTTCCTTCCCATTGGCCGCTTCGATTCGGGACCGGATTTCAACAATTTCCGAGGGCTGTAACGCCGCTGGTCGTTCACCGCCAACAAAACCGATTACTCCAGCCACTTCCTTGACGAAATACCAAGGTTTATTGATGACCTTCTTGTCCTCACCATAGAGCCACATCTGAATAAAGACATAGCCTGGATAGAGCTTGCGGACCTTGGTTGACTTTTTGCCGTTCTTTACCTCGGACACCACTTCGGTGGGCAACAAGACCTCGAAGATGTGATCTTCAAGCTCTTCCGCCTTCTTGAATTTCTCGATGTAGGCTTTGACCTTGTTCTCTTGACCCGAAAGCGTATGTAACGCAAACCATTGAGCCATAGAAGGAATCAGAGGGGTGGCAGACATGTTTGTTTGGATTAGCTAACCCAAGACGTGAGCAGGTCGACGACATTGATAAGGGCGAAGTCGCTGATGCTGGTGAAAACACCGAGCAATACGCCAGCGAGCACGACAACAATTGTTGAATCTCGCAACTCCGTGCGCGTCGGCCAAGAAGCTTTTTGAAGCTCGCCAACCATTTCACCGATAAAGATACGAGTGCTGCGAAACGGATTTTTCATGGACTTAAATTTGGCAGGCGCGGAGGGAATCGAACCCCCAACCAACGGTTTTGGAGACCGCTACTCTACCAATTGAGCTACACGCCTGTGGGATGGGCTTTCTTAGACGACGCCGCCGAGGCCCCGTTGCGAGACCTCGGCAGAGTCGAGTTTAAGGTTTTTAATCGAACTTATTCGATAATTTCCGTGACGCGACCTGCACCAATTGTGCGACCACCTTCACGGATAGCGAATTTTTGCGTCGTCTCCATCGCGATTGGAACGATGAGGTCGATCTCAACCGCAATATTATCACCAGGCATGATCATTTCAACCCCTTTGGGAAGATTCACAATGCCCGTAACATCCGTCGTCCGAAAATAGAACTGAGGACGGTAACCGTTGAAGAATGGCGTATGCCGACCACCTTCGTCTTTTGAGAGGACGTAAATTTCAGCTTTTGCCTTTTTATGCGGTTTGATCGACTTAGGGGCTGCGATGACTTGACCCCGCTCAATACCGTCCTTTTCAACGCCTCGGAGGAGCATACCAACGTTGTCTCCAGCCTGACCCGAGTCGAGAAGCTTACGGAACATTTCGATACCCGTGATCACAGTCGTCACAGTGTCTTTAAGACCAACAATCTCAACGGTTTCGTTGATTTTGCAGGAACCACGCTCGATTCGACCGGTAGCGACTGTGCCGCGGCCAGTGATTGAAAAAACATCCTCAACCGACATCAAGAACGGCTTATCGTTTTCACGAATCGGCTCGGGGATATCTTTATCGATGGCGTCCATGAGGGCGGTGATTGCCGCATTGCCTTCCGGCTTGTTGTCGAGCGCCGCCGTAGCGGAGCCGCGTACGATGGTCGCGTTGTCACCGTCAAATTGATATTTGGTGAGCAACTCACGAATCTCCATCTCAACCAGATCGAGGAGTTCCTTGTCATCGATGAGATCAACTTTGTTGAGCCAGACTACGATCTTTGGCACCCCTACTTGGCGCGCGAGCAAAATGTGCTCACGGGTTTGGGGCATTGGACCGTCCGCAGCGGAGACAACCAAAATAGCACCGTCCATTTGCGCAGCGCCAGTGATCATATTCTTGACGAAATCGGCGTGGCCCGGGCAATCGACGTGGGCGTAGTGGCGTTTTTCGGTTTGATACTCAACGTGCGCCACAGAAATCGTGACGATCTTGGATGCGTCACGCACAGTTCCACCCTTTGCAATGTCCGCGTAGCTCTTGACTTCCGCTAGACCTTTCCGGGCTTGAACAGCTAGAATTGCAGTCGTCGTCGTGGTCTTTCCATGATCGACGTGTCCGATCGTGCCAACGTTGACGTGCGGTTTAGTGCGTTCGAAGTTACTTTTAGCCATGGGATACGGGTGTTTTGATTTGGATTAAATGTTACTTCTGAATTATCGTCGTAGAAGCTAATCCGACGTTGTTTTATGACATGGAGCCCAGAACCGGAGTCGAACCGGCGACCTCGTCCTTACCAAGAACGTGCTCTACCAACTGAGCTATCTGGGCAGACTAAGACACCGTGCCAAAAAACGAAAATGAAGGNTTAACNTGCTGTGGGCATTTTGCGTCGTCAACAGCAAACTNGTCGTTTTTAGCAGAAACTAAGGTCCTACGACGATTTGNTAAACTCCGGGAGACAGTTTCTCACCGATGCGGAACACTTTGACCAAGAAATCNGCAAAATAAAGATCAACCTCATCCAGTCCGGATCGAGTAATCGAAATAGGCGGACCGACAAGTCCTGCCGCTGAAACCACCGCCATCAATTCTATCGGGGACCAGTTGATTGTTCCTGGCGGCAGATCGAGCGTCAGAGCTTTCCGAATAACGGCAATTCCGTCTTTTGCCGAATAGACCTCCAAGTATCCTACTTCTCTGCGCGTCACCTGCAAACTTTGCGTTTTTTGACCAAAAGAGAGAAACGCAGAATTTGGCCCTTCTACGTTTAGAATCGCACCGCTGAAACCCTCTTGGTCGGTACGTAAAACACCAAAGCTTTGGTCTCCCTCCTTATGGGCAAAGGCTGACGGGAAATCAGCGAACACTCCCCCGGTTTTCGGCAGCGAAACATCTTTAATTGAAGTGTTCCATTCGGTCGGCAAAAACAAAGGGGTTTTATCGAGTAAAGCCGCTTCATCCGCCACGACGCGTTGAACGACCAACGTTTCGAGGCGTAAACTTCCCGCAGCTTGGTCCGACGACGCCGAAGGCACTTCGAACCAAAAGAGCAGCCCAAATCCGATAATGGTCGTGCCGCAGCCCGCCGCCAACCAGCGCAGTTTCTCACCCGCTATATTCTTCACTGTGGGCCCGCTCCGGGGGCCGTTGAATCCAGGGCTCCCCATATCACGGAAAATCCTGCGCCTTGCGCCAAACTGAAGATTTCAGCCAGTTCATCGCTTGGAACGCCTGCACTCGCCAAAATCAACAGCGAGGGCTTGGGCGTTTTAGATTTCTCGCGACGCAGCCATTCCACTAGCTGCCTGTTCGTTACCAATCCATCATCGGCCAGGATTTGGCCCGAACGCTGAACTGTAATTTGATGTGTGGTTGTTCGCGCACCCTTGGAAGCTCCTTTTACGGTGGGAACCAAAAAATCCACGCCCAATCCGGGCGCCAAAACAAAACGCGAACCAAACATCAGGAAGAACACGGCCAACAATCCGACGTTTACATAGAACATCGCGTCGAGACGCGCGGGTTCTGCCTTTAGATGCCCCAAAAGATTCAGCGGCCTCGTTATCATTGTGGCACCTCTGAGTTTGGTCCTTCCCGATTTGCGGCCTCTACGGCTTCGCTCCCAATCGGTTTGAGGCCGCGATAGTCATTTTGCAAATACCGCATAATCTCGTTCCCGGACCATTCGACATCGCGCACAATTGATCGCACCCGCCCGCTTAAAAAGTGGTGCGCCACATGGGCAGGAATCGCCAAGATCAAACTACCTGCAGTGCACAGGAGCGCCTGCCACATCCCAGTCGCCAAGGCACTTGCACTCATGTAATCTCGTTCAAACGCCAAGAACGTTGTCGCCATCCCCAAAACCGTCCCTAACAGGCCAACCAGCGGCGCAACTTGGGCAATCGTCGCGATACTTCCGAGTCTTCGCTCAAGGGCCGGCAGTTCAACAATCGCAGCTTCCTGAACGTGAAAACGCATAGTGTCCGCGTTCGCGTCGACGTGAAGTAACGCAGCCTTAACCACGGCCGCCACCGGGCCGGGTGTTTCTTCACAAAGAGTCAACGCCTCGATCAGACGGCGCTTGGCGAGACTGTTTTTTATTCCGTCCAAGAATGTCGTCGCCCGGATCTGGCCGCGATGGAGAAACAGCAACCGTTCAAAGANNAGCAAGAGCGCCAATATTCCTAGGGCCAAGAGCACCCACATCATCGGTCCACCTTTGNCAAAAAGAGTTAGATTGTAAGCAGACATCGCGAAAAGCCCCCCACTACACGTCATTCTCGACGCCGCGTAAACGCGAAAGGTTCATCGCCCGCTTCATCGCGCGGGCGCGGGCACCCCGTAAGCCGCGAGTTTTTCGGTGGCCTGACCCGCGCCCGGAAGCCCGCTTTTCAGCATCAGAAGCCAGGCCTTTTTCGCTTCCTCCAAATTTCCCTGTCGCTCCCTTAACGCGCCGAACTCCAACAGGGTTTTCGCTATCCAATAGGGCCCTTTTGCCCCCAGCTGCGCTCTCATTTTCGGCTCGATCAAAAAGGCCATCACAACATCTCGCCACCATACCGTCGCCGCTTTCTCGGCCTCACCGCGTTGCTTGAGCACCGCCCCGAGATTAAATCCCGCCTCGACCCGCACATCCACCGGAGCATCCACCCGATCACGAAGATTTTCGAGCAATGCGAGCGCGCTCTCTTGATGAGCAGGATCGCTCGCCGCCTGCGCATTGTGCGTCAGCGCCAAGGCCAACTGCGCAAGNACCACATCCGGTCTCGCCGCGAAATTATTTACCAAATCCTCGTAGGCCTGCTGCGCCTGCGGAAACTGATTCAGCTTTCGCAAAAGGTGTCCTTGCTTTAGTCGCGCCGCGAAAATCAGGTCGCTTTGGGGATAACGTTTCACCAAATCCTCGATCAAGCGATTGGCCTCCGCGAGATTGGCCTCACCCCTCGCTTCAGCCTGCAAGGCCGCAAAATACAGCGCATACGGAGCATTGATGTTCTTCGGGAAGTCGTCCGCCAATTTTGTGTAGAGTTGCTGCGCTTCCACTAATTTGAACTGCTTCACATAATAGTCCGCCTCCTCGAGGTAAGACGATGCCGCCGCTTCGGATTCGGGAAACTCTACCCGCAATTTTCGTAACTGCTCCAGCGCCGCCGCCTCGTTGTTTTGCCGGAAGAACGCCTGCGCCTTTACCACGGCCGCGGAGCTTGCGATTTCCTTGCCCATCGCCGGAGACACCCCGGCTAGAGTCTTCCCCAGTATGACGAGATATTCCAAAGTCTTCGCCGGCTGCGCCGGGGTAATGTCCAACGTCAATCGCGCCCTCAACCACTCGAGCCGCGCTTTCAGGTCCGCCGATAGGCCCGGATCGACTTCGCCGCCCAAAAGCCGCTCC
>JGI25917J50250_1000197_pt1 | contig 16024 bp, 17 predicted proteins | sample LauGreSBDMM110SN_4_FD_50250 | JGI IMG/M metagenome (IMG submission 50250) | reverse complement strand
TGTATATCATACCAATCTTGGAACTTGGCAAGGTTCTTTTTAGCGACCCTGTTAATAGCATTTTTCAATTTGGGTTTACCATCCGAGTCTTTTTCCCATTTATCTGCATCTTTGATATAGATAGTTTCACGTTTGATATCGGTACAATGCATGGGACGTTTTGTCAATCCCAATGTTCTCATGTTTTTAATAATAATGTCTGAAATACCTTGGACATAGCCTTGGTTTCCAACGTTCTCCAAGTCCGAAATCGATATTTGAATATCTTTTATAAATTGATCTATGTTGATAGCATCTTTACATGTATCATTCAAAAAGAATTGTATATTGAAATGGTTGTTCTGGGTATTGTTACTGTTAGTATTGGTATTGTTAGTATTATTAACGATCATTTGTTTACTTGTCAATTCAATGATTTGTTTATGATGTTCTGCGTTTTGTTCTAATAGTTTATTTTGTAGTTCTCTGTTTTGTTCAATGAGAACATTTTGTATCTCTTTGTTTTCTTTTAGTATTGCCATAAACAAATCAGGTGTCAATGTGTTTTGTAAGTTCTCTGTTTTTTCTAATGGGTTTTGAGAACATTTTTTCGAATGATACCAATGACTACTTTTATTATAATATATTTTATCACAATTACTGCAAATATACTGAGGCGAGTTTTTCACGTTTGAAATTGAACTTTGGTTCAATTCTACATTTTTTGTATGTTTTCGTGTCAGTTCATGTTTTTCAAAATCATATTTGTTACTCGTATTGAAAGCACAAATTTCACACGAATAAGTTACGCGTTTTTTTGCGTTTTTTTGTTCTAAATCCATTCTATATAATTGAACGAGAAAAACGCTTTATATTATTTCACATAAAATATGTAAAAAAATATGCAGCCAAGTTTTTCCAACATTTTTCCATTTTCACTGCATCATCGAGTAAAATGCATATTTTCAACATTTTTGAAAAAGTCGATCGAGGGTTTTGAAAAATGGACATTTTTAAAATGTCCCAAAAAAAAAATCGACCCGACTTTTTTTCTTTGTTTTTATAATTTTTTAAATAATTCTACAAAAAGTTCTCAATATATACATTTTTATTAATCAAATAAATTTTCATTTTCTATTTTTACATAATNTTTTACATAATCGGTATCGNTTTGAACAACCTTAAATATATACATATTTTGNTNTTTTGATTTATATAAGCCGAAAGAAGTATAATCACCACCAGTCGACCCGAATATTTCATATTTCGGGTTAGGATCATTCTTCATTTTGTTATACATTTTTTTACCGTCACAGTAATCTCTATCTGAAATATCGAACTGTCTTATGTTCTCTGCTGGTTCGTTTTCTGAGATAAATTTATCTAGTTCATCATATAATTTTTGTTTATTGGTTTCGCTATTTCTTTCAGCATAGATTTGTCTACATAATCTAGATAATCCATTATCATCATAGAAAAGATCTTCATATAAATCGTCAAAATAATCTTCTAGTTGTTTTTCTAATTTCTTCTGTTTTAAATATTGTCTATATCTTCGCCATCTTTTTTGTTTGCGTGTTAGTGGTTTAGTATCTGTAACGTTAGTGTTAGTATTCATATTAGTATTCATATTAGTAGTGATGTTGTTGTATATTTTTTATTTTAATATAAAAAAACCATTCAATTTTTTACAAAAAAACACGTGTTTTCGAGAACAATTTTTTGAATGTTTGAACACTATATATACGGTATCTCGATATCCTACTCATTTATCGATATCCCACTCATTTCTCGATATGTCACTCATTTCTCGATATCTATATATTAGGGTTTTTGACAGATCTTGGTAAGGTTCTCGGCTACGAGGGGGTGAACGGGTGTAGGGAGGGTTGCTGGGGCGATTCGCCCGGACAATATGACAGGACATTGTCTAGGACATTGTCAAGGACATTGGTGAGGACATTGGTGAGGACATTGTCAAGGACATTGGTGAGGACATTGGTGAGGACATTGTCAAGGACATTGGTGAGGACATTGTCAAGGACATTGGTGAGGACATTGTCTAGGACAATACACCAGATCAATCTAAATTAATTATAACAATAAGTTAAAAATCTATCATATTATTAGTATATAAATGAATATATTGATTTCATTTGGTGTCATTATATCAACATTTTCAATTTCTACAATAACCTCGATTCTTATTTGCTATGTAAATGGTCATCCATTCATGAATCCTACTTTTACTAATGAAGAAAGAATGACTAGAATCAATGAATACATAAAGAATGTCCCATTATTGATATTTCAATCCACTGGACTAATGTATATTGTTTCTGATAATATAATTCCATATGGACAACATACATGGTTGGAATCATTATATTCAATGTCTTTGTATTGTTTACTTATTGAAGCCAACTATTACATATACCATCGAATAATTCATAAATATTATTATTCGGCTGTTCATAAAAAACATCATACAAATGTTATTGTATATCCATTTGATACTTTTTTTTTAACAGAATTGGATGACCTAGCATCAATTATTTCAATCGGTACACCAATTATATTTATAAATATATCTGTTTATGAACAAATAATAATTCTTTATTTATACATCACAACATCTTATTTATCACATTCAGAATTATATTGGTCTCATCATAGTATTCATCATAAACTTTTGAATTATAATTATTGTATATTATTTCCTATTTTCGATATAATTTTTGGAACATATCAGAGTAATAAAAAGCCATCAAAAAAAGATCCATAAAAAGGCCCTTTTTATGGATCTTTTTAATTGATAAACTAATGTTCTCAAATAGCTGTTTATAAATTACAATAACAATACAAAAATACAAACAACAATCAAAATCTCTATCTAATAAAAACCCTCCTCATTAAGTGGATGGTCATAATCTATCATAATCTATAATATTATTATCAATCAATACACCAATTACTTCATCAGTATTCCCAAAAGTTCTAATAATATAATCCACTTCATATTCATGCAAGTTCGCACCAGCATCAGGAAGTGAATCAATCCAGATCTGTAAATCAACTTCATTCAGTAGGCGATCACCAGTTACAATACCGAGACCACGACTATTATCTTTCAAAACATGACGACACATAGGACATGTATTATTTCTATCCATTGCAACCAATATACATTTCAAACAAAACTTATGACCACATTCAGTAACACAACAATTTTTTTCACCGATCGTTTCATAACAAATACTACACTCATTGGATTCAGGAACAACGGTTTCAATAACATTTTCAATGTTCTCAATAATAGAATCTACACATATCGATTCACGGATATTTTTCAAATATTCATTCAATGATTCATTAATATATTGATTAATTTCAGCCATATATTTACTGGTCTTAAAAGAGTCATTTTTATAAGTATCATCATAACATTCTTGGCAACCACCAACACCCATATGGGCGTATTGACAAAAATTATATGAAGGAGAACAACCACAACACTTAGACATTTTGATTTTATATAATTGTTCTCAAATTCAATCAATAATCGATCAATTTTTTTGCAATCCGAGAACGCATTGATTGAACAACCAAGAAAAAAAACCCTTGTTATGGTTTTTTTGATTTTTTGGTTATTTTTTGGTTATGTTGTTTTTTATATATTTTTATTAACGAAGATTTGATATCTTCAACATTCAGTGTAACACCGATTCAGCACAGTCAATCGAAATATTATTCTCATAGTCAATATCACCACATTCATATTCAAATTTCGAATCATCATCCGAATCACTATCCGAATCAGAATCAATATCAATATTTTTATAAATAGGCTTGATTTGACTAATATCAACATCTTTCAAATAAGTATCAAAAGCACTCACAGCAGATTCAAAGTCATCGATCTCAATACCATTATCAATAAACCCTTTACCACGCTCACCATCATATTTATAATCCGCACAATTAGCACAATACCCAATAAACACATGATTAACACAACCATAGTCAGCACAATTAGCACACTGAGAAGGACCAGTATCAGCTTCATGAGTCATCGCCCATAAAACAGGGAAATTTTTATGATACCAAGCACCCTGGTACAAATAAATATCATCATGATAATAAGGTTCTTCGATATTGAATTCGAGGCATTCATTTTCAGTTTCATCGGCAGGATCGATGATAAAATCGGTATCTTTTATGAAGTTTTCGGTGATATCGAAATAAATAGCCATGATTTTGAGAGTAATGGTTCTGGAAATAGATTATAGAAATAGATTAGAAATAGATTTGGAAACAGATTTGGAAATAGATTAGAAATAGATTTGGAAACGCTTAATAAACTCTTAATAAAATAATTATTGTACAATAAATGATAAAAAATCGTTCAATTTTTTATGGATTGGAGAACATGTTTTTTCAATAAAAATACGTCAATAAAATTTAGCAAAACATTAATACAGTTACAAGTTAAAGTTTAAAATAAAATACTAACATAGTCATTGTATATTTACGCCTTTGCACATTTGAAATGCGCAATGGTGTAATAATTCCATTATAATTTCAAAATCCAATTAACACCATAATTAAATGGACGCACTTCATTAGTAGCTATAGTTCCCAAATTGGGGTCTATATTAATGGAATTTGTTGACATAGTTACAGTTACATTATCTGTGTCTAATTCAGTGAGTTTTCTATAAGAATTCTGAATATTTGGTTCTGATTCTGAATTGTCAAAGCTTTCACCTGTATTAGTGCCGAGCTGCAATGCTACAAAATTTGCGTTTGTAGCAGTTTGATGTCTATGTGCATTCGTTATATGACCGTGATTCAATATAGCCATATCTTGACTACTCTTCAAAGTAGGTCCAGCATATATTGTTTTTGTACCATGTGTACCAGTGCCACGTAAAAAAGAACCGCGTAAATCTGGCGGGGTATAGTTGCTTGTACCAGTGCCACCAGTACCAATTGACAATGCAGCAAGTCCGGTATATTTAGAATCACTATTATTTGTTCTTGCTGCACCATCACATATTACCCAACCAGGTGGGTCAGTATTGCCAAAATAAGCTAAAATGCTACCAGTAGGTGTATTGTTCACTATTCCATTAACATTATAAGACATAATAAATATATATATATTAAGAAATATTTTAATATTATCAAATAGCATTCTCCACATTCTTCGTCAAAACAATAATCAAAACCAAAATCAAAAATCGAGTAATTTTTTGTATATTAGAATACATCTCAATAGAAGACCATTTATTATCCAATCCCCCATAACGATACCCCTTAAAATAAACCGATAAACCGATCAACCCAAGACAAACAAAATCAAAATCAGGTCTAAAATGCATATCAGAAAGAGATGTGATAATTACACTTTCAGGTAGTTCTCTAATAACACCATCTATAACAGTAGCTACTAATGCCTGTGAAGAAACCAACGTTCTCAAAGGCGAAATAAGCCCATTTACACCACCAATACAACCCAAAATCAAAAACGAAAAAAACCCAATTCGATACATCATTTATAAATACAACACCAATATCAATAAAAAATCCATTCAATTTTTTATAAATACCAAAAAATTGAATAACAAACCATCCCAAAACCACTATCAATAACAATACAAATCAACAATAAATCATGTCACTTATTACAAAACTATTTCAATTTGTTTTATTAACATCCAAAAAATACAACATCGATGAATCTCATGGTTTATCACATAGTATGAATGTTCTCCATTTTGCACATAACATATATGAAGCAGAAAAGATCAATTATCCAATATTAGAATCCCAATCCAAAATTATTTATGTATCATCGATAATTCATGATATGTGTGATAAAAAATATCTCGATGAAAAAATAGGACTAAAAGAAATCGATGATTTCTTAGAAGACAAACTAACACCAGCAGAAATCGATATAACAAAACGAATCATCAACACAATTTCCTATTCAAAAGTAAAAAAACAAGGCTTCCCTGAACTCCATGAATATCAAATGGCGTACCATGTGGTACGTGAAGCCGATTTATTAGCAGCATATGATTTTGATCGTTGTATGCTTTATAATATTCATATGCAAACAAAACCTACTATCAATAACCCAACACCAATAAACAACGATATAAAAATACTAGATGCATTTAATAATGCAAGTGAATTATTTCAAAATCGGGTTTTAAAACATAATCATGATAAGCTTTTTGTTACAAATTATTCTAAACATAATTATTTACCACTACATATTGATGCAATAAAACGTATTAATACATGGAAAAATATATTGAAAACACCAATAAAATAAAAAGATAGAGAACAAAATCAATATATATTTTTTTATGATAATAACAAAAAATTGAACATAAATATATACACACATATATATATACAAAATCTAAAATGGAGTTAAAGAACACAATGACATATCATAATACAAGTGATTCTAATAAATCAAACAAATCAAACAAATCAACCAAACAAAAACCAACCGATAAAGTATGTAAAGATTCATACAAAGAAATCTCAAAATATCCGATACCAGGTGATCCGTTAAGATATCCGAGAATCCAAGACCCAACAACAGGTCATACTCAGTATAACTATAAATCAACTTTTCATGATATTATACATTTGAATATGCAGGCATTAGTACCAAATATAGATCTCGGTTTATATAATAATCATACACATGATGATATCGAAACATGGATAAATAATACAAAATCATACATAAAACTACTGAATGATAATATACAACACAAATGCAACAAAAAATTAAAAACATTGAATCTAATAAAAAAACAAGCAGAATTATCCGATAAATTAGATATAAACAAAATCAATACCTTACCAGATGAAATAATCAATCATATTTATGGCTATTTATTACCCGAAACCAGAATAAAATTATTATTAGGAAGATACCCTGAATATTCAAAAAATCTTCAAAAATTAACGAACGAAAATTTAAAAAAATATCTACGTTGCATCCAACAAACATATATGAACAAAGTATTCGATTATAATACGCGATTTCCAGATAGACAAAGTTGTATACCAAAACGACCAGATTTATATTTATCCTTCTCAAAGAAGCAAGATGGAATCGATCAATTGAAAACATTATTAGAAACAATAAGAAATGCCATACCAAAGACCGAAGACTGTAATCGTTATTTTCAAAATTATGCACTTAAGTTATTACAATCTATGATCTATATTAGTATATATAAAAACAAAGAACTAAGTAAAAATAAGAAACGAACACCAGCACCTGCTGTAGCACCTACTGCATAATCCCAAAAAAACAAAACAACCCAATACCCAAAAAAATGATAACAATTATGTTATTATTTTTTTCATTATTTTTTATCTATATAAGCTAGTATTACAATTACAATCCAAGAATCGTTCTTTTTTCAAAGTATTCAATTCATTCCAATTCAAAGGTCGTGGTGTAGGTGTAAACCGAGAATCCGACATAGGAACACGATTAGCCCTAAGATTCGTATTCATACAATCAATAAAAGTAGGGCAATTAGAAACTATTTTATCCATGCCAAAAACTAAATGACGTCCATCCTGTACAATATAATTAAAAGTAGGACTAGTATTATTGATAGTATTTTCTAAATGGTATTGCTTGAAATCGATATAATCACTAGAATCAAAAACAGGAGGCTCTTTATTATGTAGAGACGAGTTATCTATCCTTAGTTTATTGGATGTTTTTTTATATTTAATATAATCACTTTGAGACATGTATATATTATACAGACAAAAAGAAAAAAGTGACTAATATAAATATTTATATGAATATAAACAAAACAAAACAAAACAAAACAAAATATAATCATATATAAATGCTTAAATTCCCGAATATAATACGACGATTCTGTCATCGCCATTCCAGAGATATTATAAATATACCAAAATCATCCAATCCACTAGTTGAATGTGAAAATAAAAACAATTATATCAAAAAACAAGAAAAAAAAATACAAACTATAAAACCACTACCTATCGAGATACAATATAATAATAATAATATACTTTACAAAATATTGATTGAAATACCAAAATAAAAATATTATAACCGATGAATGTTATAATATTTTAGATATAAATAAATCATTATAAAGATAAAAACAAAAACAAAAACTATAGAATATTCCATTCAGATATATGTGATTTAGGAATCATTGCTGCATCATTATCTACATGTTTAGATTTATTATTTTGCGTAACATTTTTACCAAGAATATTTTGCCCATTATAAATATCCAATATTTTAGAAACGATCGGACTACGTTCAATATCGGAATGATTCATCTCGATAATTTCAATACCAACACCATCACCCATATTACGAGCTTTATAATCACGAATTTTATTCATAACATCCAACAGCCCATTTTTATCAGAAGGGCGATCAGATTGTTTTAAATCACCAGTAATAACCATTTTAGAATCATTACCAATACGGGTAGTCAACATAAGCATTTGATTTGGTGTGGAATTTTGCATTTCATCTGCAATAATAAAACACCTTTTGAATGTACGACCTCTCATATAAGCCAAAGGCGAAATCTCGATAACACCAGAATTAATCATAAAATCCAATTCTTGTTGTGAAAAAAATTCTAAAAAGATATCCATTAAAGGACGAGTCCAAGGATCCATTTTTTTCACCAATGTACCAGGAAGAAACCCGAGTTCTTCTTCTTCGACTGGAACAATCGGTCGAGTCAAAATTATTTTTTGAAAATCTCCACGTTTTAAACCCTCGATAGCGGTAACACAAGCAAAAAGAGTTTTACCACAACCAGCAGGACCAATACCGAAAACAATAGGAACGGAATCGTTTTTTAAATGTGTAAAATATGTTTTTTGGTTTTCGGAGCGAGGTATATAACTTGGTACAAGACTTTTGGACCTGGTACGGCGACTACTGATAGGTAAACTAAGACCATGATTGTTATTATCGAAATCAGACATTGTTTTTTTCAAACGCATTTGAACCCCAGATGAATATATATACCTAGTATTGACCAATGGTGTGAAACCACGAATGGAAACAAACCGAGTAACCAGAACCATAAGTGGAAACAATGACCTAAGTTGCATATATATATACGCAATGTATTTTTATTTGATTTTTCAAACTATTTATCAAAATTTCGAATTACAAAATTACTAAAATGTTTATACATTAATATAAATCAAATTTTAATAATCCAGTTGATACCAAAATTAAATGGTCTTGTTTCAACATCATTTGTAATATTACCACCTGACGATGATGAATTGTTTATAGATATACCTGTAAATTTACTTTCTGATCTAGTACCATAATCCAACTTAACATTTCTTTGTACTGTGCCAAAAAATGCGACATTTCCAGAAACATTTTCTTGTGGTATTTCATGGCTATGTCCTGGATCAGTTATACCATGAGAATGAACCTGTGTAGCATGTGATTGACCAATATTATTAATACTTGGACCAGTATATGTAATATCTGTACTATTATAATTTTTAGTTTGACTTCCAGTACCTCTTAAAAAAGCCCCTCTATAATCTGGGATATTAAAAGTAGTAGATCCATTTCCAGTACCATAAGTAGTTGATATAACTGCAAATAAATCACTATAAGTAGTTCTTGAAATTTCACTTCCATTACAAATAAGCCAACCAGAAGGACTAGTAGAACCAGTATAAGCAATTATAGCTCCAGGAGGTGTAGTAATAGAATAATTATTAATTGTATAATATGACATTTATATAAAATAAAATTATATTTTATTGTATACGATTACGATTAAATAATAAAATGGTCAAAAATTTCGAATTAAAAAATTACTAAAATGTTTACAATTTCGTTTATATAAATTCATTCCGACCCATTTGATATCTTTTTGATTCCAACCATCTATAACCGTATTAATTTTGTTTCTCAAATCAATATCATCAATGTCACTAACATCAATATTCGGTAAACCATACCATTCTTCAAGATTCCATGTAGACATTTTACGAAGGCGAATTTCAGAAGGTACGCTTTTACCTATTAATAATCTCATCAATACATTAGGATTACTTTGATTGATAGGTGTATAATCAATAGTCAAAATGCTGCCATTATCATTAAAAACAATAATATCATGAACACGTAACATGGGAACAAAATTTAATATAGCTGCGTATTTTATATCAATATAGGGATATTTATTACACTTTTGCACATTCAAAACGCCCATTTGTGGGCAATTTTTGAGTGTGCAAAGTGATACCGATTGCACATTATAAATGTGCAAATGTGTAATTATATCTAGATTATTTGGCTTTATCAATGTTAACATTTTATAATTCAATATAAAAAATAAAAAAAATAAATACATTATATAATATATATTTATATAATCAAAAACAATATACCAATAAAAACAATGATAATAACTAATATAATACATGCTTGTCTATTTTCTCTAGCATTATAAAATGGATTTTCAGTTTGTGGAATCATTGTTTATTTATATATTTACTATAAATAAACACAAATCAAAATCAATTTTTTAGATTGCGAATCATATCTCTGTACTGACCAATCAACCGTTTCCACCAGTTGAAATTCGTTATTTGAATAATCTCCAAATCATCCATATGGTCCATCAAATCACGGCACTTATAAACAGCTTCCTCCCATGTCGATCCCCTAACAAAAATAGGTACATGTCCGCCATACCAAAACGTTCTATCTATTTCTACATCTGTACCAATAATAACTGGAATCGCACCACAAACAATGGCTTCATATAGACGAAAACAATCCAAACTAACATTACCACGACCATTAGGAGCAAAAATGGCATTCCTATATATTTCCGCCATGTCACTAGGTTGAACCTCCAATTTTGATATATCTTCACTCCAAGGATTATTTCCAGTAATACAACGGCCATTTTTGAAAACTTGTCCGAATTTTGAACACATTTCGCCTCGATCGTATTTTATTGTACCGACAAACGCCCAATCAATCGACCTTTCTCGAACACTTTTAATCAATCCACTATCAATGATATCAATCGAAGATCGATTTAAATAAGTTGGACCATAACCCAATGGGAATTGAAAGGCATTTGGGTATTTTTTAAGTTCATCATGGATATGTTGTCGAAAATAATATTTTGTATATTGTGCCAAACTTGCCCAATGACCATGCGAGCCGGTTTCATCAGATAAATGAAACACCATAAGAGGTTTTATTTTTTTAACCATTTTTTCGACTTTTTCAAACGAATAAGTATCATTAACAACCAAAATATTATTACTAATATCATTGGAATCAACAAATAACGGATTCGTTTCATTAAAAAAAACGGTATCAGTTACCAATCCATTAAAAATATCATTCAAAAAAAAACTAATTTCCCAATGAGCATTTTTCAAATAAAATACACGAACCATTCCAACACAACTATAAATATATAAACAACCAATATTTATATATTTTTTACATAATAAAATCAAGGCCCTTCAACCATACAAATCATTTTCCTATCACCAGAAAGTCGTGTTTCAGAGACACCACCAATTGTAATACGACTTTTGAAAAGCATTTTAGTTATTCCAGTATCGACTTTATAACCATGACTATTCAAATATGAAATAACTGATGGTATATCATCCGTACCCATAAAATAATCGACATTTTTTCCAATACTACCACTAACCCCACAAGCTGATTTCGGATATCTTAATAAAACATACATACACCCACCACCTCTACCGAAATTAGGTGTAGAGAACTGTCCGAATTCTTGAAAAGGAGATAATTTCGGTGGATTGATCATGGTAACCATATCAGCTAATGGTCCAGAAGGCATGGTATTGATAGTTATTATATTTTGATATGTTTTATAATAGGTATTCAAAACAGGTTCCAAATATAAAACAAATGTTGTATTCGATTTCGCAAAAGGACTTTCCATTTATATATATTATAAAGACGATTTCACAAAAGAATAATCACCATCCGGACCATTATTTTGGAAAAGAGGCGCATCACATTTCCATCCTAAGCTTTCAATAATAGGTAGTGATTCATTGGCCACAAAGGCACCTTGATTATATTCAACATGTTGAAGTTCAACAATCATTCGTTCAGCATGACTGAGTGTTTCTAAACCACCTTGTATAATATCAATCTCAGCACCTTGAACATCTATTTTAACAAAATCTGGTAGTGGAAATCCCTTTTGTTTAACGATAGTATCCAAATTTTTTGATACTAATTCTAAATATTTATCTTCAGGAAAATGTTTACCATTATCACAACCAATTTCTCGATAATATGAATTACCACCAGGTAAATAATCATTTTGATAAAATTTAACTACTGAATCATCTCGATTACTTAGTACACCAACATTATATTGATAACCTTCTTCAATGTATAAAAATTCAGCAGGAGAAAATGCATCGAATAAAATAAATTTAGAATTGGGCCATAAGAGTTTGGCAAATTTAGTCCAATGAAGTACACAAGATCCAATATCATATATAACTTTTGGTTCAAATCCTGATTCTTTAAGTTTCATCAAATACAATTTATGATTCATAGGTATACAATCATGATTTGATAATTTACGTAAATAATTTTGTAAATTATCAATATATTCTTGATTCATATAAATATAAAATTATAAAAATATCATTATTTTAACGTAATATAATAATAAATAATAAACAAAAATATAAACATATTATCAAAATATATACAAATATGTCTAACATAACAAATTTTATGAATATATACTCTCAATTATTACAAAATCCTGATTCCAATGATCAACTAAAAACATATGTATATAATCAAGGAATAACATTAATACAATCAAGTCAAAACATAATCGAAAAAGAAGATATTTTATCAAAACTAATAATATTACGTCCAAATGATTCTAATCTTTATTATATGATGGGAGAATCATTTAAAAAAACAAATCCATTAAAGGCAATATCATGGTATAAAATATGCTACCAAATTGATCCTAATAATAAATCAAATATAATAGATATGATAATAACATTATTTGAGAATGGATTGACAAGACAAGTAATCGAAATAATAAACCCAGAAATGTCTATATATAGTCAATTAATGGAAGACCCACGATTCTTAGGAATATATTCAAGATGTAATTTCCAACAATTATATTATAAAAATGGTGTACCATGTCTTTTGAAACTGATCAAGCTAAGTTCAACCAAATCATCTAAAACCAATGACGAAAAAGTAACAAAATGGTCAAATTATCATGATTTGGGATATGTATATTGTGCAATGGGTGAAATTGAAAAATCACTTCAGTATACAAACAAAGCAGTCGATTTGGCAAATAAGTTCAATTTGAATATATGGAATAAGTTATTATCGTTTAGTAATTCACTTTGTTATTCTGACTTTTTATATTCAGATAATGACGAAATATTCAAACAATATTTGAAAATAAACGATTATTTACCAGATAATCCATGTTTCCATTATGAAGCACGTAAAAGAATAATAAAAAATTTATATGAAACAACAAGGACATTACCGAGAAAAATAAAAATAGGATATTTATCGAGTGATTATATGTATCATGCTGTTGCTAATTTTATTATTCCTATATTGAAAAATCATGATAAAACCCAATTTGATATCATACTATATGCTAATCAAACAGAATTCGATGCAGAAATATTTACATCTTTGAATCTTCAATATCATATTATAAAAAATATGAATGATAAAGAAGCAGCTACATTAATTAATAAACATGGTATCGATATTTTATTTGATTTGAATGGACATACAGTAAATAATAGACTAGGTGTATTTACATATAATCCGGCACCAATACAAATAGCATATTTGGGATTTCCAAATACAACGGGGCTGAAATCGATACAATATCGTATAACAGACATGATAGCAGATCCACCAACATCAAAACAAAGATATACCGAAACTTTATTGAAATTACCGAGATGTTTTTTATTATATAAATCGATTAATCAAGATGCACCAATTGTTCCACGAACAACACCATCAAATAAGACAATCACACAAACAAACAGGATAATCATAGCAGCCATAAACAAAGAAAATAAAAACTCGATATTTGCATTGGACACATGGAAGAAAATATTGAAAGAGTGTCCAAACACGCAAATTTTGATAAAATTAGAGACTTTCGATAATAATGAGGAACGAATGGAATTTTATTCACAACGACTTGATGTCGATCCAGAAAGAATTATTATTGTTAATAAATTACAAAATGATGAATATAATAAGTTATTTACAAAGATAGATATTTTATTAGATACATTTCCATATTCAGGAACTACGACGACATGTAATGCGTTGTTCAATTCGATACCTTTGGTGTCTTTGTATAATGAAAACTACCATGCACATAATGTATCATGTAGTCTTTTGACAAATTGTGGCCTAAGTGACCTAGTAGCAAAGACGGAAGAAGAATATATTAGAATCGTAAAGGACTTGGTGAACAATCCTTGTAAAATCGATGAATATAAAAAGACGATAAATAAAAAATTCATGAAATTGATGGAACCAGAACCATTTATGAAAGATTATGAAACAATATTGATGGATGTTTATAAAAAATTTTATTCTTAAGGGTCATGACCATTAAGAATAAAATTGGACTTTGTCTCTTTTTAATTCTTCAAGGTTGTAAAACAAAGCAAAATATATTTATATATAATATATAAAATATAAAATGAGTTCATTTTTAGATGAAAATCAAAATATTATGTTAAGACAAACATCTGGTATTGATATAGATCCAGAAATAAATACAAATTATAAATTTATTAGATCAGTATTAAGTAATAATTTTTCAAAAAATGATTCTAGAATTGATTTAGAAAGTATTATAAATGAAATATTTACAGGTTTTTTAAAATTTGATAGTGGATTTATTATTGAATATTTCGGAAATCCAGCTACTATTGTATTAAATAATTCAAATGTAGTTATTGCATCACAAATTTTTGAACGTTATTATTCTGATAATAAAGAAATATTTGGAGACAAAAACACTTTTAAAGAATATTTTAAAAAACGTGAAGATGCAATAATCAACCAACACATAAAAGACAAAGCAGAAAATAAACCAGAAACTAGATTTATAACATGGTTAGGTAGTCCTTCTATTGTGTATTCATATAATAATCGAAATAATTTAAAAAAATTTTTTAACAATAATCCAGCAATATATTTATTTTTTTGGCCTACAAGTTTCAATAGTACTACATGTATAACTAAATTTGGAAATATTGAAAAAGAAAAAGCAGAAAATAATATTACCCCTTATTGTGATAAATACGAAGCATTAAAGCAATTTTGTAAAGGAGATTCTTATCAGTCACATAATATGTATTCAAATTATACACAACAAAGAAAAGATTATAATCAAAGTAAATTTGTAACAAATTTTAGAGACGCTATAACCATTATTTCAGAAGAACAAGCAGCTATAAAAAATTATAATACAGAAAATAACAAAAATTATTTCCAAAGGTATAATGAAACATTTACTTATTTTTTTCCGTGGGATATAGATGGTATTGAAATAGGAAATGCAAGCGAACACGATTTGTTGGAATTATTTCAGCAAATTAGTGAAAAAAGACAAAAAATGGTTGATGAATTGAATAAATTAACAAATGACTCTAGTCTAATTGAAAATATAAATTCAATTATTGAATTAATATTGAAACAAAATCCAAAACACACTAAAGATTTTATCGATAAATATTATGAATCAAAACACACTAAAGATTTTATCGATAAATATTATGAATCAGATTACACAATATTTTTAATATCGAAATATATATTACTATCAAAATGTGGTTTGACTATAACAGTATATAAATTAGACGAAAATGATTTGAATAATATAAAAGAATTTATAAGCGAAAT
>JGI25917J50250_1000194_pt1 | contig 16080 bp, 1 predicted proteins | sample LauGreSBDMM110SN_4_FD_50250 | JGI IMG/M metagenome (IMG submission 50250) | reverse complement strand
ACATCATTTCCAACGAATAAGCGATTATTGAGAGAAACATCGCCTACGACGAATAAATTATCACCCAAGGAAACATCCCAGGCCACATATAAACGGTTATTCAAAGAAACATCGCCCATGGCGAATATACGGCCTCCAAACGAAACATCAGATCCCACATAGAGACGCTGGTTCAATGAAACATCCCCGGCGGCAAAAATACGGCTTCCGAATGAGGCGTCGGAACCAACGAATAAACGCTGATTGAGTGAAGCATCGTTCGTCAAAAACAAGCGGTTATTGAATGAAGCATCACCAACAACGAATAATTTACCTCCCATGGAAGCATCCGATCCCACCAATAAACGCGAATTGACCGAAAGATCGCCAATTAATGCGGTAGAAGCCGATAATATTATATTTGGGGGCGCCACGTCTATTAAAAATGAATATAAACCATTGATCGAATTTACATAAACCTTATTAGTGACTGTTGCTGTGCAAGAAACATAAGACATTCCCATATTATTCCAATTCAATCCACTTAATGCCCAGGTACTTCCAAAGTCTTTTGAAACATAAACATCGTTATTTACGCATGCAAATTGATATTTACCATCATCGCTCATAGATACAGATGATACAGCAACACTATTTACTGCAATTCTCCATGTACTACCATAATTACTTGAAACATATATATAGTTGTTATTTCCAGGATAAGAAGCAAGGAGATATTGACCAGAATTTGAACACGTTAAAATACCATTACCTAAACTATTATTTCCCATAAAAACATATGTAAAACTAGCACCAAAGTCGGAACTTATGTATAAACGATTCCTGTTATATTCTTTTACATATTGATACTGACCAGTATTTGATATGGCCAAGCCTTCCATATCCGATCCACCCAATCCGGGTATTGTGGAAAAAGAAACACCATTATTTGTGGATAAATATACTGGAGACGAAGACGAATTTTTAGCTCCTACTAAAATATATTGTCCATTTCCACTAATAGCTACATAACTAATATGACTGGTACCAGAAGGTGTTAATGTAGGAGTAGAAAACGATGTACCGTAATCATTTGAAACATAAATAGTTAACGACCCCCTACCACCAATAACAATATATTGACCAGTCGCAGAGATAGAAGCAGTACCTCCACTTCCCGCGGCAGTTATTTGTGTCCAAGATACTCCATAATTTGTTGATAAATAGGCAGGGCCGTTTCCACCACCATTTCCGTTTATTGCTACTTGGTATTGACCAGTGGTTTGTGATACGCAAAATACGTTGGATGGTGGACCATATTGGCTGCCTCCCCATTGGGTAGCGGCTGTAAAATTAGTGCCGTTTACAGTAGTTAACGAATTCGAAGTAGATATGGCCTTAAATAAGGGCGCAGTTAAATTCCCGTTTATTGAAACATCACTAGTTACATATAATTTTCCACCGAATGAAACATCCGATCCCACATAAAGACGGGAGTTCATTGATGCATCACCTCTCAAAAACAGCCTCGAATTCAACGATGCGTCACCCATAGTAAATAAACGTCCACCCATAGAAACATCCGATCCCACAAAAAGACGGGAGTTGACAGAAGCGTCACCTGCAAAATAAGTCGATCCTCCTTGGAAAACTACACCATTGACGAACAACGAATTTGAGTTCAAATAGAGACGTGAGTTGAAGGAAACATCACCGACCGCAAATAAGCGACCGCCTAACGAAACATCCGAGCCCACAAAGAGACGTGAGTTCAAAGAAACATCTCCTCTGGCGAATAAACGTCCACCCATGGAAACATCCGAAGCAACATAAAGACGATTATTGAAAGAACCATCACCGGCCAAAAACAGACGTCCACTCGAAGAAATATCCTCTGCGACGATCAACTGGTAATTAATCGCGGTAATGGTCTGTCTTGTGGTATAGTTATTCACATATAAGTTACCACCAATAGTGAGATCCTTTGCGAGGGATACATTACCGTTTAATGAGGCGTCATTTACCACAAATAGACGTCCTCCCAACGAAACATCTGAGCCCACATAAAGCCGCGAGTTAAGTGAAATATCGCCTCTCGAAAATAAACGTCCTCCGAAAGAGGCATCCAATCCCACAAATAAACGGTTATTCAAGGATACATCACCCACAACGAATAAATTATCACCCAAGGAAACATCCCAGGCCACATATAAACGATTATTCAAAGACACATCGCCCATCGCAAAAATACGACCACCAAAAGAGGCGTCGCTACCGACATAAAGACGCGAGTTCAACGAAGTATCACCTGTCACTTGAAAAGAACCACTTAAATCAAGTTGATTTGTAAAAGTACTATTTAATGCCATACGCACAGTTGTTGATGACGTAGTTCCGGATGAAAACGTAAAGTTGAAAAATCCACGAAACGCACCCCATCCATAATATGCGTTAGAAAATTTATTACCAATGGTGCTTTTAGCAATAAAACGAAAATATGTATAGGTATTCGCCGCATCAGCATAAGATGTAACTGTAAATGCAGTTTGTTGAGTAGCAGTTCCTGCGGTAGTATTTACGGTTATCGTTGGCCAATAAAACGCCGAATTTTGCTGAGTTCCTAATGCTGATGCTGGTCCGGCAACGGTTGTTGTTGGGAACGCAGTCAACGATACATCTTGTAAATTAAACCATGTAGTACCATTATTTGAACCAGCGATCGTATATGTAGCAGGACTATCACCCTGTCCCAACTGTCCTGTGTTATTTACATTTGCATATTGCATTCCAATATAAGCATAATTACTTAATTTGATTGGAGAACTAGACTGTACTTGTACATATTCACCATAAATCGTAGAACCAGACACAACTGTGCTATACGTATTATTATAAACGCCCGTAGTTCCATTATAATTTGCGGAAGACGTCCATGCTTCAGCATATCCGAGTGGATTAACAAAAGGTGATACACCAACAGTATTGAACGAAAAACTGGGTTTGTTTTTTGCAGAATCGGCTATAGTACTCGCACTCGCTGTCCATGTAATTCCACCATTTGTCCAAACATTTGTTGATGTTTGCTGAGCGGAATAAGCATTTGGTATTACAGATGTTGAACTACCTGATACACCAGATAAATTTAAGTTACCGGCCACTGTTAAACTACCACCCATGGAAATATCTGATCCCACAAAAAGACGGGAGTTCATCGAAGCATCACCTTTTAAGAAAAGGCGGTTATTGAGGGACGCATCACCCATGGCAAACAAGCGGCCACCCATGGAAACATCCGATCCCACATTCAGGCGCGAATTCACAGATGCATCTCCCGCAAAATAAGTCGATCCTCCTTGGAAAACTACACCATTAACGAACAACGAATTTGAGTTCAAATAGAGACGTGAGTTGAACGAAACATCACCCGCTGCAAATACGCGACCTCCGAACGACGCGTCCGATCCCACAAAAAGGCGCGAGTTCAGGGATGCGTCGCCACCCACCAATAAACGTCCATTGAGTGAACTATCGCCACCGGTTACGTAAAAGTTATTATTTCGAAGGATAACATTACCGCCACTGATATCAACGAAACCTTGCACATAAGTGCGAGTAAATAAATTCGATCCAGAGCTCGATAAATCTAACCAATTCGTGCCAAATGTTCCTCCGCTCATTGACTATTATATATGATGCCGATAAATATTTATCGTGAACTCGCGTTATTGAACGAAGGCGAAAAGAATACAAAATGCCTAAAATTTTGTATTCTTTTATTGCATATCTATAGTATTATGGTATTCCGGCGGCAGAAAGACGTGCTAGAACATCAGCGAGTTGGGTTTGAAGATCCTTGATGGTTTGTTTTGCTTGTTGAAATTCTCTATCAATTTGCTGAACAGCAGCTGTTGCAATTGTGAAAACCGCATCTTTACTTAATGTGTGAAAATCATCCACCTTTTGTCCATAAATAAATATTTGGTTACCTGATAAATCGGCTTGATCAAGACTAGTTTTTAACGTAAAGGTCTTGTCATCAATAATTTGGTCTATTTCTTTCTCTATTTCATTATTTGAATTGTTATAAAATTTAATTGATAATGGTGAATAATTCAAAGAAATATCGCTCGTCGATTTATCGGTTAATGTTACTATGGTTCCATCGGAAGAAACAGTTCCTAATTCGTATATGTTTGGAATAAAATCCTTAGAAATTAAAATAGAAGAAGGAAACACCTTTTTCACATCTTGCGCGATAAAACCCCAATCTACGTCAGATCCTCTATTCACTTCATCCACATAGTTATAGCGCTTGGGTTCTAGTTGGCGTAAAATATCTAACGCGACATCATCATCGATATCCACAATATTTTTCTTAATACGTTTATCTGAAATAGCGCCTACTATTCCTCCGCCTATTCCTCCCCCGGTGTATATGCTACAACCTTGTGTAGTAGCGCTTCCATAAAACCCATTATAGTATTGAAACCAAGCACCATAAGTTACATTGACCCCGCTACTCGTGACATGTAATGGATAGGAAGGGATGACGCCAACACCTACATGATCATATAAACATATCTTCCTATTAACACTAGTTCCGGCGCCAACAATATCCAAACATGAGGATGTAAAAGTGCCATATCCTATTTTTCCCGCGTTAGCTTCTTTTGTTAAATTATTACCAAAATTAATAACATTCGCACCTTGAATTGCTATTGTACCGGCTACTTCTAACATATTACTTGGAGTACACCCTATACCCACATTTCCCCCCAGTTGCTGCATTACAATATTTTTTGCTCCTGCTCCGGCTGCATCCCATGCACCAATATGTAAATAATTACCATAACCTGGTGCAAATAATCCCATAACATCTCGATATGTATTTATAACAGATAACGCACCATCGCCATTGGCGCCTCCTGTGCTATACGTTTTTAACAAATAACCAGTTCCCGATGCACGTATATTACCAACGACATCCAAAGTATTGGACGGAGAAGATGTTCCAATACCCACATTACCCGCTTGAGTAATTGTTATTCCGGCGGCCGATGCCGCTAATGTTTGACCTCCATTACCATATAAACCAATACCGTACATAGCATTCGGTGGGTTAAATTCTATATAGGCTTGATTGGTAGCATCTATAGTTTGTTGTATTCTTGTACTAGCGGTGGACCAAGTAGCTCCTGTGCCGTGTCTATAATTATAAATACTGAGAAAACTACTGTTTCCGTTCAAATTAGAATATATGCTCATCAAAGGAGCATAATTACCAATCGTCGATCCTAATACATTAGCACTATTCGCAGATAAGTGTAATAGACCTCCGGCAATAGGTGTAGCATTCGTGCTGGCTGTTGTAGAATATACAGAGCCACCACGAACTTGAAGTGGGTAGCTGGGATTAGTTATTCCAACACCAAGACCAGTACTGGTAACGGTTGCTATAGTAGAATTATTAATTTTCAAAGAGATCGTTTGACCGTTTTGCGCATTCACTACCGTATCTCCTGCTGTTCCTTGATATAACGCAAAACCAGTGCCAAATGTACCCGCGGTTTGTTGTCCAATAGCACCCAACGCCATCGTTCCATTATTCGATTGTGCGTGTACATATAAAGAATGAATTTTTGTACCGTTTCCTGCACTAACATCTAATATATACGCTGGCATAGTTGTTCCAATACCCACATTACCATCCGCGCGTAATCTCATAATCTCTCCAGTACCCCAAGTGTTCGCAGAAGCACGGTAATTGTATCCATAACACTTAAACGAAATAGCGCTTTGATTATTTGTACTACCAAATCCTAAATTTGTAGTAGTATCTACTATACACTGCATACCAACATATCCATCTGCTGTTGTTGATGTATCCGCTTTAAGGCCAACGAAAAACGTTTTACCTTGCATTGTTGGATCATGAACACCACTTGCAACCGCGGGCATCGCTCTTCCTATATCTCCGCTTGCATCTAACCTAAAAAACGGAACGGTCGTCCCAATACCGACGTTACCGTTCAAATAGTTATTGGTCCCGCCAACATATAAGTTACCGGCAATTCCTGCACCACCACCAACAACTAATGTACCCGTGCTTGTTGATGTTGAAGCAATATTCACGGGGAGCTCAACGCGACCAATACCATTAAAATTCATATATGCTGTTCCGGTGGTTCCTGGGTGTTCACTAGCAGATGTATTTTGTATACTCAACACGCCAGATTTGTTATAAATCGAATAATGCACAAATCCATCACCTCTAAATTTAAGTTCACCACTCGCCAAATAAGTGAATGATGCAGCGACTGATCCGGCATTAATAATTCCAGTGGAATAAATATTACTTCCCGAATAAATATTACCCGAAAACCCAGCGCCACCCGTTACTTGTAACGCGCCGGTGGTACTTGATGTACTAGCAGTTCCGCTTGTGGCATAAATATTACCACCCATGTAGATGTTACCCGTAATACCCGCGCCACCGGTGACTTGTAACGCACCCGTCGAGGTCGATGTACTCGCCGTTCCTGCGATAGAAACAAGATTTCCCGCAGAAAACAGACGACCACTCAACGATAAATCCTGCGCTACAATCAACTGATAACTCAACTCGGTAATCGTCTGGCGAGTTGTATAGGTTTTCACATATAAATTACCACCAATGGTGAGATCCTTCGCGAGAGATACGTTTCCGTTCATCGAGGCATCGTTGTTCAAGAAGAGGCGTCCACCAAACGAAACATCTGACCCAACAAATACACGAGAATTGATTGAAACATCTCCCACAACAAATAAATTATCACCCAATGAAACATCCCAGGCGACATATAAACGGTTATTCAACGAAACGTCACCTGTGGCGAATATACGGCCCCCGAAAGAAACATCTGACCCCACAAAAAGACGGGAATTCAATGATACGTCTCCCACAACAAATAAATTATCTCCCAAAGAAACATCCCATGCGACATATAAGCGCGAATTCAACGAAACATCGCCTGTGGCAAAAATGCGGCCTCCGAAAGAAACATCCGATCCCACAAAAAGACGGGAATTCATGGAGACATCTCCCACAACAAATAAATTATCTCCCAAAGAAACATCCCATGCGACATATAAGCGCGAATTCAACGAAACATCGCCTGTGGCAAAAATGCGGCCTCCAAAAGAAACATCCGATCCCACAAATAAACGGTTATTTAAGGAGACATCACCCGTGGCAAAAATACGGCCTCCGAACGAGGCATCCGATCCCACAAACAGGCGCGAATTCATCGAAGCATCACCTACCAAGAGGAGGCGATTATTTACGGAAATATCCCCCGCGAAATAACTGGACCCACCTGAAAACACCGATCCACCCACATAAAGCGAATTCGTATTTAAAAAGAGACGACCATTTAACGAAACATCAGTGAACCCGCCATTCGAATATTGTACATAACTATTCATATTATACATCGTAAGGTTAGTTGCAGGTATCAACCCCACATTTACACCGAATTGTTGTACCACACCGGCCATATTGATATTATTACTCACCGCAATCGTTGAAAAATTAATATTATTACCATAAAAGTTTCCGTTCATAGAAATATCACGATTGACAAATAAACGGCCTCCCATCGAAACATCGTTTCCAATAAATAATCGCGAGTTCAACGAAGTATCACCTGTCACGAAAAGACGGTTATTGAGCGACGCATCGCCCGTGGCAAAAAGGCGGCCTCCCATAGAAACATCGGTTCCAACATATAATCTCTGTGTCATCGAGACATCTGTGGTGAAATAGCTGGTTCCACCAGTAAATAATGAACCGTTCACATAGAGCGAATTCGAGTTCAAGAAGAGACGCCCGCCAAATGACGCATCGGACCCCACATTAAGACGCGAATTCAGCGATACATCACCAACCGCGTAAATACGGCCGCCAAACGAAGCGTCGGATGCAACATAGAGCCGTGAGTTTGCTGAAACATCGCCTGCCAAAAACAAACGCCCACTGGAAGAAATATCCTCAGCGACAATCAATTGGTAATTAATAGCAGTTATTGTCTGTTTTGTGGTATAGTTGTTCACATATAAGTTACCACCAATGGTAAGATCTTTGGATAAGGAAACATTTCCATTTATGGATGCGTCATTCGCCAAATACATACGGCCACCAAACGAGACGTCTGATCCCACATAAAGACGCTGGTTCAAACTTACATCATTGCCTACCAATAAACGGCCGTTCAAACTCGCGTCGCCACCGGTTACGTAAAAGTTATTATTTCGTACGATCAAATTACCACCACTGATATCGACGAAACCTTGCACATAAGTTCGAACCAATAAATTTGTAGTATTTGGATTGGATAAATCTAACCAATTCGTGCCAAATGTTCCTCCACTCATTGCTATTATATAAGATGGTGATAAATATTTATCGTAAGACTTCGTTATTGAACGAAGGTGAAAAGAATACAAAATGCCTAAAATTTTGTATTCTTTTATGTAGCTTAAATTTTTCTAAGCAATTCGAACAGCGGTAAATGGACCACTATATGTTGTAGATACGGCTGAATTCGCCGCAAATAATAAGTTATACGTTGTTGTTGTTGTCACCGTTGCGACACCAGTAATACTGGGATAGTAATAAGAACCATTAAATGTGATTGCGACACAACCACTTCCTGGTCCTGTGGAAAAATTAGCACCGGATGTTATAGCGGCTTGACCACCCGTTCCAGTATTAATTGCTATTGATGCTGATAATATCCATACACCTGGCGTAAGAGAAATAGTTGATAACGTAGTTATGCCTGTACTATTTGTACTTGCTGATAAGTTCACGGCAATAACATATCCGACTTGATTACTTGATAAACTAGGAGACGAATAATTTGGTGTAATTCCTCCACTTAAAAAGAGACGTCCGTTCAAAGAAACATCTGTAAATCCCGTATTCGAATAGGGAACATAACCATTCATATTATAGTATCCCAATGCCTGAGTAGGAACAGCTGAAGATCCAGCACCGAATTGTTGCACGCCTCCTGACATAAATATGGTCGATGTGTTGACATTATTCACTAATAAACGCCCGGCCATCGAAACGTCACCGGCCACAAAGAGGCGCGATCCCATGGAGACATCACCGGATACGTTCAGCCGTTGTGCCATGGAAACATCTGTGGTGAAATATGTGGTTCCTCCCGTAAATAATGAACCGTTCACATAAAGCGAATTCGAGTTCAAGAATAAGCGTCCGCCAAACGAAGCATCCGATCCAACATTAAGACGCGAGTTCAACGAAACATCGCCTGTTGCATAAATACGACCACCAAACGAGGCATCCGATCCTACGTATAATCGAGAACTCATGGAAGCATCTCCGACCGCATAAAATCCGGCACCAGCGGTCAATAACCCCGATGTGGTGATTGTCTTATTTGTGAGTGTCTCTGTTCCGGCCAAGGTTGCAAGAGTATTCGTACCAGTGGGTATTGTCACGGTTCCGCTATTCGAAATCGATGAAATCACAGGAGTGGTGAGCGTCTTATTTGTCAACGTCTGGCTGCCAGCCAATGTAACAATATTGGAGGAAAGAGCAGCATCCGCAATAGAAGCGGAAGGCAAAGTGACAGTTCCAGAAGATACGGTCAACCCAGCACCAGCTGTCAATAAACCCGATGTGGTAATCGTCTTATTGGTCAATGTCTGGCTACCAGCCAATGTAACAATATTGGAGGAAAGAGCAGCATCCGCAATAGAAGCAGCTGGTAATGTCACTGTTCCGGAAGACACAGTAAAACCCGCCCCTGCAGTCAATAGCCCAGATGTGGTAATGGTCTTATTCGTCAACGTTTCTGTTCCAGTCAAGGTGGCCAACGTGTTCGGCCCTGTGGGTAATGTAAGTGTTCCACTATTGGTGATCGTCGCTATCGTGGGTGCAGTCAACGTCTTATTCGTCAACGTCTCCGTTCCGGCCAATGTGGCCAACGTATTCGTACCCGTGGGTATGGTGACTGTACCACTATTCGAAATAGACGAGATCACAGGTGTAGTAAGCGTCTTATTCGTAAAGGTTTCTGCACCAGCCAGTGTTGCCAGCGTGTTTGGGCCAGTAGGCAAAGTAAGAGTTCCACTATTGGTAATCGTTGCGATCGTGGGTGCAGTAAGCGTCTTATTGGTAAAGGTTTCTGTGCCAGCCAAAGTAGCTAACGTGTTCGTGCCGGTGGGTATAGTAACAGTTCCACTATTGGTAATCGTTGCGATTGTAGGTGCGGTCAACGTTTTATTCGTAAGCGTCTGTGTTCCCACCAAAGTGGCAATATTGGAGGAAAGCGCGGCATCCGCAATAGAAGCGGCAGGGAATGTTACCGTTCCGGCCGAAACAGCCAACCCATTACCGGATGTCAATTTACCATTTAATACCACGTTTCCATTTAACGAAACATCGCCCACAACAAATAATTTGCCACCCATGGAAACATCCGATCCAACATATAATCGAGTATTAATCGATACATCATTGGATAAGAATAATCGTCCATTCACTGACATATCTTCAGCGACAATCATTTGGTAATTTACAAATGTCACCGTCTGTCTTGTGGTATAGGCATTTACGTATAAATTACCACCCACGGTAAAGTCTTTGGCAATGGATAAATTGCCATTCAGAGAGGCATCACCCACCGCAAACAAACGCCCTCCAAAAGAAACGTCGGATCCCACGTATAAACGAGAACTCATCGAAGCATCACCAACCGCATAAAATCCCGCACCAGCGGTCAATAACCCAGATGCGGTGATTGTCTTATTGGTTAACGTCTCAGTTCCAGCCAACGTGGCCAATGTATTCGTACCTGTGGGTATAGTGATAGTACCACTATTTGATATCGATGAAATCACAGGCGTGGTCAAGGTCTTATTGGTCAAGGTTTGAGATCCAGCCAAGGTGACAATATTGGATGAAAGCGCAGCGTCCGCGATAGATGCTGCAGGTAATGTTATCGTTCCAGAAGAAACAGTAAACCCCGCCGCCGCGGTCAATAACCCAGACGTAGTAATCGTCTTATTTGTCAACGTCTCGGTTCCCGCCAAGGTAGCCAATGTATTTGTACCCGTGGGTATAGTCACGGTTCCACTATTCGTGATTGTCGAAATCGTAGGTGCAGTCAATGTCTTATTCGTCAACGTCTCAGTTCCAGCCAAGGTGGCCAACGTATTTGTGCCCGTGGGTATAGTCACGGTTCCACTATTCGAAATCGACGAAATCACAGGTGTGGTCAATGTCTTATTGGTAAAAGTTTCGGTACCAGCTAACGTGGCCAAGGTATTTGTGCCCGTGGGTATAGTCACGGTTCCACTATTCGAAATTGTCGCGATTACGGGATCCGTAAGCGTCTTATTGGTTAACGTTTGTGTTCCGACCAAAGTGACAATATTGGACGAAAGCGCGGCATCGGAAATAGACGCAGCAGGTAACGTGACGGTTCCGGCAGAAACAGCCAACCCGTTACCCGAAGTCAATTTACCATTCAATGCAACATTTCCGTTCAATGAAACATCGCCAACAACGAATAATTTACCCCCCAAAGAAACATCCGATCCAACATATAAACGGTTATTCAATGATGTATCACCAATCGTATAAAGTCCAGCACCGGCCGTCAATAACCCAGACGTGGTAATCGTCTTATTGGTCAACGTCTCTGTTCCAGCCAAGGTAGCCAATGTATTGGTACCAGTAGGTATAGTGACAGTTCCGCTATTCGAAATCGACGAAATCACTGGAGTGGTCAGCGTCTTATTGGTCAATGTCTGAGATCCAGTCAACGTTACAATATTGGAAGTAAGTGCGCTATCCGCAATTGAAGCAGCGGGTAAAGTCACTGTTCCCGAAGAAACTGTAAATCCAGCCGAGGCGGTCAATAACCCCGATGTGGTAATCGTCTTATTCGTTAACGTTTCAGTTCCTGCTAACGTAGCCAATGTATTGGTACCAGCGGGTATAGTGACAGTTCCACTATTTGAAATGGAAGAAATCACTGGCGTGGTGAGCGTCTTATTGGTCAATGTCTGAGATCCAGCCAACGTTACAATATTGGAAGTAAGTGCGCTATCCGCAATAGAAGCGGCAGGTAAAGTCACTGTTCCCGAAGAAACTGTAAATCCAGCCGAGGCCGTCAATAAACCAGATGTGGTAATCGTCTTATTGGTCAACGTCTCAGTTCCAGCCAAGGTGGCCAACGTATTCGGACCCGTTGGTAATGTAAGAGTTCCGCTATTGGTGATTGTTGAAATAGTAGGAGCCGTCAATGTCTTATTCGTCAACGTCTCTGTTCCAGCCAAGGTAGCCAATGTATTCGTGCCAGTGGGTATGGTAACTGTGCCACTATTCGAAATAGAAGATATCACAGGTGTAGTAAGCGTTTTATTCGTAAAAGTTTCCGTTCCAGCCAAGGTGGCCAATGTATTCGGACCCGTGGGCAACGTAAGAGTTCCACTATTGGTGATTGTTGCGATTGTAGGTGCAGTCAATGTCTTATTCGTAAACGTCTCAGCACCAGCTAATGTCGCGAGCGTATTCGGACCTGTGGGTAATGTAAGAGTTCCACTATTCGAAATTGTCGATATCACGGGATCCGTAAGCGTCTTATTGGTCAATGTCTGTGTTCCCACCAAAGTGGCAATATTGGAGGAAAGCGCGGCATCCGCAATAGAAGCGGCAGGTAATGTTACCGTTCCTGCGGAAACCGCCAAACCATTACCAGAAGTCAATTTACCATTCAATGCTACATTTCCATTCAACGAAACATCGCCCACAACAAATAATTTCCCACCCATAGAAACATCCGACCCGACATATAAACGAGTATTAATCGATGCGTCATTAGATAAAAATAATCGTCCATTTATTGAAACATCCTGAGCAATAATCAATTGATAACTTACTGTTGTCACAGTCTGACGTGTCGTATAGGTTTTTACATATAAGTTACCGCCGATTGTCATATCATTTGCGATGGATAAATTACCGTTCATGGAGGCATCATTGGTCAAATACAAACGACCACCGAAGGAAACATCCGATCCAACATATAAACGGTCATTTAAAGATGTATCTCCAATCGCATAAAGCCCAGCACCTGCGGTTAATAAACCAGATGTGGTTATGGTCTTATTTGTCAACGTCTCAGTTCCCGCCAAGGTCGCAAGAGTATTCGTACCGGTAGGTATAGTGATAGTACCACTATTTGAAATCGATGAAATCACCGGAGTAGTAAGCGTCTTATTGGTCAAGGTTTGAGATCCGGCCAACGTGACAATATTGGAGGTAAGTGCGCTATCAGCAATAGATGCAGTAGGCAACGTGATAGTGCCCGAAGATACGGTAAATCCGGCGGCCGCAGTTAATAAACCAGACGTGGTGATGGTCTTATTCGTTAATGTTTCTGTGCCAGCCAATGTGGCAAGAGTGTTCGGTCCCGTAGGTAACGTAAGTGTTCCACTATTTGTGATTGTCGCGATCGTGGGTGCAGTAAGTGTTTTATTGGTCAAAGTTTCCGTTCCGGCCAAAGTAGACAACGTATTGGTACCCGTGGGTATAGTGACAGTTCCGCTGTTTGAAATTGTCGAGATCACCGGGGTTGTCAACGTCTTATTGGTAAATGTTTCTGCACCAGCCAATGTCGCTAGTGTATTCGGACCCGTAGGTAACGTAATTGTTCCACTATTTGTGATCGTGGCGATCATAGGAGCAGTCAGTGTCTTATTCGTCAATGTCTGTGCGCCAAACAAAGTAACAATATTGGAAGAAAGCGCTGCGTCAGCGATAGATGCAGCAGGGAATGTCACTGTTCCTGCGGAAACAGCCAATCCATTACCTGAAGTCAATTTACCATTTAATGAAATATCGCCGTTTACAAATAGCCTACCTCCCATAGAAACATCCGAACCAATATATAATCGTGAGTTTAATGAAACATCGCCCACACTGAATAATCTGCCACCCATAGAAAGATCGCTTGCTATAAAAACGCGGTTATTCAAAGATACATCGCCCTGAATAAATAAACGGCCTCCTGCTGAAATATCGACAGTAGTATCCAATTTCAAGAATTTACTACTATTCGCATCAATTCCAGACGAAATAACAATATTATTTCCAGCAACAAATTTCAGTCTATCTAACCCACTGGCAACAAGATTTCCCGTTGAGTTTGGTGTAGTTGCGGTTGTGGTCTGTCCGCTGATATCCCAATATTTAAAAGTACTATTCATACTGATTAAAACCGCTCCATTTCCTGAAGAGTCTACAGTAAAACCGGCCTCGCTATCGAAATTAATCGCAGAAACATTATTGTAAGTACGAGACGTAACATTTGTATAAGCATCAACCAAATTCACACTTAATGGTGTTCCGATGAGCGCTGATGTGGGAATGCTCGAGGTGGGATAATTCGCGCGAAGATTTCCGTTGATAGAGACATCGCCGCTAACATATAGTCTTTTACCAAATGACGCGTCTGATCCTACGTATAAGCGTTGGTTCAATGAAACATCTCCTGATGTAAAGAGATTTCCACCCGTAGATAGATCTAGTAACACATCCAAATTCGAATTGAATGAAACATCACCCGTAATGGTACATGTTCCAGATATATCCAATGTTGCTACTGTATCTTCATGTGTCATACCAATTCCTACCTTTCCATCATACATTGCAATAAATTCTTTAACTGGAGCATCGGGGTCTATTGGTGCATTATGATCAGGAATTGCCGTTCCCTCTGGGTAGGAAATAATATTTAGAGAGCCACTTTCTGATACTGATATTGATGCTGTTGTTCCTGTATCGGGATGTATCATATAAATTGTATTTGTACTCAAATAAGCTGATGCAAATGGTTGTTCAAACGAACCCAAATTATAGACATTTCCACTAGTGGGTATAATATTTCCACTAATAATCATATCATTACCAACATATAATCTGGCGTTTAAAGATACATCATTTGTTACAAACAAACGGTTATTCAAAGAAACATCGCCTGCTACAAATAAACGGCCTCCCGCCGAAACATCCGTTGCCACAAACAAACGGTTGTTCAATGAAACGTCCCCTGTGACAAACAGTCTAGATCCAAGAGAAACATCCGATGACACATAAAGGCGGTTATTGAGAGAAGCGTCTCCTGTGATAAATAAACGGCCTCCTGCTGAAATATCCGTGCCTACGAATATGCGCTGGTTCAGAGAAACATCACCGGTTACGAAAAGTCTAGATCCCAAAGAAACATCTGATACCACATAAAGACGGTTGTTTAACGAAGCATCTCCTGTTACAAATAAACGGCCCCCTGCCGAAATATCAGATACCACAAACAATCTGCTCATGGACGCATCCCCGTTAAAAAAAACTCGCGTACTTAATGTTGTATCACCTCCTACAAATAATCGAGAACCAAATGAAACGTCAGAACCAACATATAAACGTTGATTAATTGACGCGTCGTTAGATAAAAACAATCGGCCATTAATTGAAACATCTTGTGCCACAATCAATTGATAACTCACCGTAGTTATGGTTTGTTTAGTTGTATAAGTTTTTACATATAAATTACCGCCTATCGTCATATCATTTGCTATGGATAAATTACCATTCATGGATGCATCATTAGTCAAATACATACGACCGCCAAATGAAACGTCTGAGCCTACGTATAAGCGTTGGTTTAACGAAGCATCGCCGGTGACAAATAAGCGCTGGTTCAAAGAAACGTCTCCTGTGACAAATAAACGGCCTCCCGCTGAAACATCTGTTCCCACAAAAAGGCGCTCGTTCAAAGAAACATCTCCCGTAACAAATAATCGAGATCCAAGAGAAACATCCGATAGCACATATAAGCGGTTATTGAGGGATGCATCACCCGTAACAAATAAACGGCCTCCCGCTGAAACATCTGTTCCTACAAACAATCGGTTGTTCAAGGAAACATCTCCTGTGACAAATAATCGAGATCCAAGAGAAACATCTGATACCACATATAAACGGTTATTGAGGGAAGCATCACCCGTAACAAAAAAACGGCC
>JGI25917J50250_1000192_pt1 | contig 16097 bp, 10 predicted proteins | sample LauGreSBDMM110SN_4_FD_50250 | JGI IMG/M metagenome (IMG submission 50250) | reverse complement strand
GCCCGACAAAGCCGTTTTGCTGGTGGGTGTCCCTGTGACTTTTTTCAAGGGCATCGATACCAACCAAGACGGCCTGCTGCAACCTGAAGAAATTAAATCTCAGCGTGAGCAGATCATTGAGCAGCTTGATCAAGCCATTGGCATCACAATGGGCGGGCTCAAGGGCGAGGTGATAGATGATCAAATCATTGTTTCACTGCATGCAGACAGTCAAAGCAGCACGCCTCAAATTGAATGGCTGCGGCAACTTAAATTCTCAGAAGACAATTTCAATCTGCCTGTCAAGCTTGAATTTTCTGAGCGCCTGCTGGCTAGCGATTACTTTCTGAAAGTTCAGCGCGCAGAGGTTCAAGAAGTCGCCATGTTGTCCCGTTCGCACACCTCACACGCCTTCTTCAAGGACAGATGGCAAACATTTCTATCTTTTGTCATTGAAGGCTGGAATCACATTGTCTATGGGTATGACCATGTCGTGTTCGTCATTATTTTGTTGGCCGCTGGTGTGCAAATGAAACGATGGCTGTGGGTTTTAACTTCTTTCACACTGGCTCACGGCATCACTTATGCTTTGGCAAGCTTTGGCCTGGTTCAAGTCAAGCCCGAGTTGATTGAGCCCATCATTGCCATCACCATTTTGATGACTGCCATGTTAAGCCTCTTCAAAATTAAGCCTAGCCTGCGCTTTGAAATGGTAGGCGTATTTGGCCTTGGTCTTTTTCATGGGCTTGGCTTTGCCAGCGCCATGTCAATTCAATTGAATGGTGCGCGCTTTCCTGTTTCCACAGTTCTGGGATTTAACTTAGGCGTAGAGATGGGGCAAGTTGCCATTGCTGCTGTTTTAGGCTTTGTTTTTTGGGCGCTCAAAAGTCAGCCCAAATTGCTAGAAAAAATTCGAATTGTCATGATTTGGATCGGTTTTACCGCAGGTGCTTTTTGGTTATTTGAAAGAATTTAAAATGAATTTTCTTTCTAAATCGAATCAATATATTCTCAACAAGTCTACATGCGCATCACACATCCAATGCCACAGCCTTGTCCCATCTTCACCATGAAAATTTAAGCAATGAGCAATAAGCAAGTACTTTCAACAAACACCAAATTAACTTTGATCATGCTGGCGGCCTTGGCATTCATTTATGTGGCACAGCCTTACGTCACTGAATTCATAGGTTCTGAAAAAAATAAGGCCCCTGATCAAAAGTTAGAGCCAAGTTCCAATTTGCCAGCCCCCCCTCAAACTGAAGCCANTCCAGTTCAATCATTGACACCCGGCGCAGACCCCTTTAAGGCTCATATCGAAAAGAATGGCCCGTTAGAAAATAAGGCAGCCGCTAGCACCACCCCAAAACCCAGCACCAACCCAACGCTGCCTTCAGGCAACACGGTCAGCAGCGGCACAGACCCCTTTAAAGCATTTCTCGAAGAACAGAAGAAACAACCCAAAGAGGCAGGTATTTCGCCATTTGGCAAGTAAATTACCTGACCGTGCCACCCATGTATTGATTGTTGTTGTAGCTGCCACTGGATCTGAAAAAAGGTACGCTATTGGTTTTTCCAATGTAAGCGCCCTTCATGAGCACATTCAANGTTGAGGTGTAAGTTAACAACTCTGGTTTGTGGTTGGTCACAACATGTGCGTGGTAATGGTAGCCCAAGCTGTCGTGATTGTGCGCACCAAAATTATCCAGTGCCGTGCCGTAGCCCAGCATGGCAGTGTCACTGCTTCTGTATTTTCCAAACAGCGCAATGCCGTCATAGCCAAAACCGATGAGTGGGGGGTGGGTTTTACCCACATAGTCGGCATCGGCGTAAACACCCAAACTTAGACCACTTTGATAACCATCAAAGTGGCAGTGCGGGCCGCCGCCGCCCTGCCCCACGTGACAGCCACTGGCTGAAAGCTCGCCAAACAAATGCGAGGGCACCAAGGTATTGTTGTAGGCAGGGAACATGACAGAGCCATCAATGAGCAAGCCATTGTCAGCTGAATCTGCATAGGTGTAGACATCGGCTTTCAGTGACGAAGTGGTTCTGTCCGTCCACAAATTTCTGGTGAAGACATTTTCTGTGACGTCCGATACCACCCCGTAGTCTTTCATGGGAATCAGAGTGACATAATTTTCCAAATTAGAAAATCTTGTGACCTGCGATGCGGGGTATGAGCCAGACCCTAAGGCTGGCGGATGAGGAACATCTTTGAGGCCGTTGGGTGAGGCTTGATTACCGTAGTTCACCACCACCATGAAGGGGTGATATTTTCCAGCGGTGTCTTTTTCGTTGGTGAAGTAAACGTATGGCACCAAGTTCTGCCCAGGCGTGCCATCCGAAATAGAATCGCTCACCAACTTGTAGGCCAAAGTTGCATCTCTAAAAGCCGTATAAAGCGCCGGTGCATACCTTAGTTTTTCGCCAGCGGCTTCCACCGTAGTTTTGATGCTGGCCAACATGGCGTCTGCATGGGTCTTGGTGGTAGCGTCTGAGCCTGGAGTTAAAACTTGAGGACGGTAAGTCGCGTTGACTTGTCTGTACACGCTACCGGAGGTGCCTTCGGTCGCAGCCACAGAGTTTTTAGACAAGAAGGGTGCCGGGTCGTTGGTGACAAATGCCACTTTATTTGGATTTAAAAACTCAGGAATGCCAAGCTCAAGCGGCGAGTTGAACAAATACAAAGGGGTTGCAGATGAAGCAGACACCACCAATTTGTAAACGCCACCGCTTAAGTTGACGTAATAACCCGCCGCAGAAAACGCGGTGTCTTCTGTATAGCTGACGGCATANGAAGTGCCNGTTGTGGCGGTNGTNGATGTGTACGAATATTTGTAGCGTTTTTTAGCCTGCAAGAGTTTGGTGCTGCTGTCGTATGCAAAAGTGACATAGCCATAAAGATTGGCGGCCTTGCCAAAGTTATTTCTAAANTTAAGCTTGTTGCCGTCTGTTGAATCAAAGTCGATTGAATTGTTGGGGTGAAGGTGAGGGTCTAGACGATAGTACCCAGAGCTGTCTGCCACCACTTGAATGAGTTTGCGCAAATAGGTTTCGTAAGATGCACTCGATGTGATGCTGCCAGCTTCTACTGCATAGCCAGTGGTAGCGCTGTAGGTGTCACCAATTTGCAAATAATTGGCGCTCGTGCCTTGACTGGCTGAATCTGAAATCAGGTAGCGGCTTCGGCCTGTCAAACTGGATGCCGAAGTCAGTGTTGCCGCTACATAGCTGGTTTGAATGGATGAAGCATAAGTGGCCGGCGTGGCATAAATAGAAGCTGTTGTGGTGGTCGATGGGGTGCAAGCCGCAGCAGTGGCACAAGATGCACCCACGCTCAAAATAGGGCCCACTGTGATCACCACATTGTAATAAGTGCTTGAGCCCACGACCACNTCAGGAATGGTCAATTCATTGGTCGCTGCGTTGTAGGTATCGTAGGCGGGGGCCGAAGAACTTTTGCTGCCAATACTGACCACCACACCCACATTGATTTTGACATTTGAATAGTAGGTGTTGTTGACATTCACCAAAGGAATGGTGAGGGTGTTAGAGCTTGCATCGTAGCTGTCTGCAGCATAACTGCTGACACAAACAACAGCCAACAAAGAGACCAACAGTAGCTTGAATAATTTCATGAATGAAGCTCTTTAAATCAAAGCCATCAAAAACTAATGATGGCAACGGGTATTTGGTCAGTTAACCAAAAATCATCGGATGGCATGTTTCGAACCAAAATGGGGTGCATGGAAGGAAGCAAAGAAACCTGCGCACGCGACAGGTTTTTACCACCTTTTAAGACAATGTTCAACTTGATTTGAGGTAAGTGCCCTTCCTCATTGGAAAGCGCATCAAGCATTATTTTTTGCGTTTTGACAATGTCCTGCCAATCAGAGGCTGGCGGCCAGTTCCATGCGCTTTGGCCAAGTGCTCTGCCGTCAGGCCCCTGCAACTTGATACCCTTTACCAGTTGCGCCTTGAGTTTTTTCAATTCCTGCTCAAATACCTGCGGCTTCATCTCGGCGTATCGCTTTAAAAAAAGTGGCAAGNTGGTTTCAGGGGCAAGTGCTTTGAACATTAACACCGCAGGGTCTAACAAGAATTCCAGGGCAATGCTGCCGTCGTCCATTTTTTGCACAAAGCCTTTGTTAATTTGACGCTCGTGAGCAGAGACGCCAAAGCCGTGCAAACAGCTAGATAAAAGCAGAAAACCAATGATTCGTTGCAGAAGCAGCACGATGGCTACTTTACCACGCAAAATAAGGCATGCCCGCAGTGGCCAAGCCCACCACATCCACCATGGTTTTGTTCAAAGCGCTTTCCTGCGCGTACATGGCCATGGCCGTGGTGGTTGCATAAGCATCCGCATTGACCAACAAGCCGGGCACATTGGCTTGGAGCAACTGGGCCACTGTTTCCTTGGAAGCACCCGGCCCCACACGCGCATCAAGGGCCAACAAAGTCAATGCCTCGTAGCTCATACCGTAGTCAAAGTAAAACAAGCCAATACCGCGGTAAGTCATGTTGGCCAAGCCTTCTTTGCCAAACACAGCGCCTAAAATTTTGGCAGTGCGGCCAGCGCTTTGCGCATCGCCCGCGTCCAATGCCCAAGAAGTATCTGTAAATATCAAGCGCTCGNTATTTTGCAACTCCATGCTGCCTGAGGTGTTGTTAGCGGCTTCAACATTCCAATAACCAGTNGCCGTGTCCTTGGAAACTTTGAATTCTGATGACTTGCTCCAAAGTCTGATGGTGTCGATACCGGCTTGGCCATCGACAATGTCATTGCCGCCGATGAACGTGATGAAATTGTTTTGAGCATTGCCAATAATGACATCGTCGTAAGCCGAGCCCGTCACATTTTCAAGCAAGCTGCCAGCCGCTATGGCGATGTTATTAAATTTACTGGTGCCATCTGTGTCCATGCCAATGGAGCTAGATTTGCCACTTCGCAAATCAATATTGACCGATACGCTAACAGTTGATGCATCCAAAGTGTCTATGCCATCATCGTCAATGATGGTCATGTTAGTGGTAGCGTCCTTCACTGAATAGACGTCATTTCCCGATCCATAAACACGGGTGCCATACAGATAGCGAAGTGCTTGAATATCAAAACTGCCAAACCAAGTGGGCCAAGACCCCCCTACAGTTGCGGCAGAGACATCCAACATGACTGTGTTGGTAATGGACGAAAACGAATTTAACAAGACTGTCGCACCAGATTTATCGGCTTCAGTCAATGGATGTTGAAGGCCCAGAGCGTGAGCAAGTTCATGAAGTAAAACATAATAGCCTTCTTGGCCTGGCTTCATGACGGCAGCAGTTTCCNGGTCGATCCAGACATCGCCTGCGCGTGCATCACCTTTAAACTCATCCGGAATGAATGAGTAGCCCCTGGTATTTGTCTGCTGATTGACACCCAATCTAATTTGACCAGCATCCCCAGAAACTTCAGCAAACGCAAGTCCTGTTTGATTCTGAAGAACATAGAAAAGATCACGGACTGTTTGTTGCTGTGCTGCCGTAAAAGCCGAAAAACCAGTGCCCCCTTCGCCACCCGTTGCAGGCGCTTGGGTCAAGAAACTGTAAGTCAAGGTCACAGGGTTTCCAACCGAAGTAGATTGCCAGCCTTGGTAGCTGCGAATCAAGGTCTCCTGGCCAATCTTTGTGACGTCAATCAGTGAAAACAGGTCAATCGTCTTGTGAATGTTTGCATCGCCGTCCCAGGTATTTAAAAGCTCTGTATTTCTCACTTCATAAATAAAGCCAGGCGAATTTGTTTGATACGCAATGAGCTTGCGGGCATCAGACGACACTTGCAAAACCAAATCGCCCTGATTGCTTTTGGGGGAGAGTCCTATCGTGACTTGGTCAATTCCTTCTCGACCATCCAGCAAGATCAATCCCTTTTGGCCTGATTGATAATTCCAAGTCCAAGGACCAAGCCAAAATGCATCATCGCCAGCAGAACCATAACCCTGATCACCGTCTTGTTTGAAGCCGTGAACATTGTGCACATTGATCAATGTGTCTCTTGTGCCATAGCCATCTAGCGCATAACCAGCTTCCAAGTCCACATAAATAGCTTTCGGTGAAGACCAATACCAAACTGTTGCGTCGTATATGGAGAACCCATCTGGCACTGTCATTTTGTCATTGCCGGCGCCGCCCTGAGCAGTACCACCTTTTTCATAGGTGATTTCATCATCGCCTTCTAGGGCGTCGTAGTTTTCGCCATTCTTAACGGTGTAAAAGTCTTTACCTGATGTGCCTTTAACGTTTGCCATGGTTTATTNCCCAAACTTAAATAAACCCAATGGTTCGTTGAGCGAAATTGGCCAAATTNGGCATCACAGACAAGGTTTGTGCAGGCGTTAAACCCAGCCAACCCACCAAGTCAGCCATAAATTGATCAGAAGAGAATTGTGGAAGCCATTGGCCGCGATAAGGCTGCCATAAAGAAGCATCGTCCACGCCGCCTGTTTGCAAAGTCGGGAATGTGTTGCCGTACACGACACCGCCTTTAATGGGGCCACCCATGGCAAACCAATGATTTCCCCAGGCGTGATCAGAGCCACCGCCAGCAGCCGGATCTAGCGTACGGCCAAACTCACTCATGACCACTGTGATGACATCGTTGTTCATGCCATAAGCCTGAATCGATTTATCAAAAGCCACCAAGCTGTTGGTGACATCACCGATCAGTTTTTCCAATCCAGGATTGGTCGTGCTGGTAGAGAGTTGATCGGTATGCGTGTCATAGCCACCGTCTTGCACCAAGTAAATTTGGCGACGCGCTCCTGACTGTTTTGCATAGGTCAAGTTGCGCGCTAAATACTTCAAGTCTCGGGCTATTTGTACATCTGCAAAATCACCGATCGGTACAGCGCCATAACTTTGCCCCTTTGCAAATAAAACTGTATCAGAGTAGGCAGATCGAAGACTTCTAGAAAACTCTGCATCGTAAACATTGCCAGACTGCAATCTACTGGCCCACTCCACNCTTTGACGCGCAATGCTTGTAGGATCCGCCAAGTCAGCCATGCCCCAGCGTGCACCACTGCCACTGTTTGCCAAACTCAAAGAAGTACTGCGCCCAACCACTGCGGTGTAGTCTCTTGCCATGGCCACCAAGGGTTGGAAGTTTTTCATGTCAGAGGCCAAAGCATCCATCGCTCTACCACCCCATCCACTGGTGTCTTCTTCGCCCATCCAGCCTTGAACCCATTGCTCTTGCTCAGCATGAGAACCCAAAAAGGGTGGCAACTTCACACTGTTATTTTTAAATTGCGCCATGGTGGTGGGTTGAACCAAAGCGCCAGCATTGGCAATGACGGCCACTCGCTTTTGCTCAAACAGATCTGCAAAGGCTCTGTTGGCGGGTGAAAGTCCAAACTTGTGACCAATGTGTGTACCCGACAAACTCACCAAGCCATCTTTAGGCAATGCAAGCGAAGGCCTGGCTTTTGCATAGTCGTTGTAAGCACCATCCAAAGGCACCAGTACATTGTTACCGTCGTAACCACCTGACAAAAACACGACCACCAAAGCTTTGTAATCAGCTGCTTGAACATTTTTAACAGATGCCAAGGTAGCCGCAATACCCGCCAATGAAACAGCACCAGTGTGTGCTAAGAAATTTCTACGATTGATCATTTTGAAACTCCAAAAGCGGGCGTCACAGCGGCCATGTCCAACATGGAGCCCATCAAAGACAAACCTTGATTTCGATTCCAATAGNTTTTGTGTGCGTCAACTAAACTTTTTCCAACCGTTGCAGAAAGCGCGCCTCGAAAATAGCGTTCACTCATCAAATCAACAAGTCTTTCATCCGACGTGGCCTTGGCTTCTTTGAAGCTTGCCACATCGCAGCCAGCATCGTTGAGGGTTGCTTCATTTTGAAAGGCCCAATTGAAAAAACTCATGCGATTGGAAAATTCCATGGAGTTCAACATTTTTTGTTCTGGTGCCAAAANATTGGTGCCTTGGGTTCTGTGATTAGGTGGATAGAAATTAAATACAGAATAGGCATTGAAAGGGGTTTGGTTGTTACTTTGAATCACCTGATTGGGGCGATCGGTTTGCCTCACCGCCACTTTGCAACCCAACCCCCTAAAGCCTGATGTGTAAATCAGCAATGGTTCTTTGATGCGACCAAAATTTGCCGCGGATTTGCCATAAACGTCGGCAGCCCTTGCCTCTGGGTCTGTCAAAATGGCTGTGATCACTTTGTTGAGATTGCCATTTGTGTCTCTGAAAACTGTGGCAACTCGCTGTAGATAAGCGGGAGATGGATCACTGCTTGTCATGCCTTGTATCAAGCGCAGTGAAACAAATGGTGCCGTGTTTGGATGGGTTACCAAAATATTCACAAGACTGTCTAAATCTTGCTCAACTGTTTGGCCCGCAGGGATTGTTTTTCCCAAGAACGATTTACTGTCTGTATCGTGTCGGTTGACATCGCCAACCATGGGCTTTCCGTAATTGGCCCAATTTCGATTGTTAATCAGATTCGTTGGATTCGGCACAAAATTCCAACCCGTCAATGCACGAGTCATTTCAATGACATCTTTTTGAGAGTAAGTTTCTAAGATTTTTCCGCTTGCGTCTCGTTTAGGCGTGCCATCCAAGTTAAGTTGAATCAAGCCCACCGAAAACAATTGCATCAACTCACGTCCGTAATTCTCATTGAGTTGCCATTTTGTGTTCTGGCCGTTATCCAAATAACTGCCCATGGCAGGGTTGCGAGTGACCGCTTTGAGCAAGTCACCGTACTGACCAAATGCATGGGTCTGCAACAAGTTGAAAAACTCAAGCGCCCCAAACTCTGAAACCTTTCGCGTAGAGATAACCAGGAAGTTGGAAAGCGCCCACATCGTCTTAATCCTCAACTGGTCTTCGCCGCCAATCAAAGTACTGAACAAATTGAGGTAATAAAAATCCCTCATCCGTTCAGCTGCAGGCTTGTCCAATTGGTCATCGTAATTCTGCATGCTCTCAGGCGTGACGATCTTGGTGGGTGTCATGCTCATCTGGGAGGTAAGCCAAGCAGAGACGCCTTGCACTTTCACCTGCGCCACTGACGAAGGCGATGGCCCCATGGCCGCTTGCTCCAAAAATCGCGAAGCTGCGTAATGGCTGACAGANGAATTTGCAGACACAGCGCTAACCTGACCAGACAAGTTAGCNGTTCTGGCAACATCTTGNCCACCACAGCCCGCCAAAAACATNGCTGCACCTGCGAATATCCATTTTGAGTTGAATTTCATGTTGTGAATCCTTGTCAATGCCTAAGATCAGCCCGGCATTTGAAATAAAAGTCCTGCCGTTGCAATGCCCGTCAATTGCGCCACCACAGGATTCAAACTGAGTTCGGATGCATACACTGCCAATCCATCGGCGGAATACATACCGTCACGGATCCAACTGACATACTTTTCTTTTTCACTTTGAATGGGCACCATGCCAGTCAGCCGCTCATACAAAAATGACACCACTTTGTCTGGATCGACAGCATCACGGCCCAAGCGAATGGCCAATGCTTCATGCATCAGTTGCACAGCGGTATATTGCTTGTTGTCTAAATAATCTAGGCAAATTCCCACGTATGCGGGTACTTTTACCGCATCCAAACCAAATACCAAACTCAGTGTTTTGGCAGCCTGGCCAGCGTGGCCATCAAGGTCAAACGCAAGGCCTTGATCGCTGAATTGCAGCCGCTCAATGCTCAGCAACCAATCGGCGCCTTCTGAATAGTTGGCGCTGCTAACTTCCATGCCATTCACGCCAGGCGTCAGCACATAACTTGACAATGGTTTGTCGTAAACCACCGTGTCAATGCCAGGACCCCCATCAAAATTATCTTTGCTGAGTGAATTGATGTAGCGATCGGCAATTTCCAACGACACCACTTGGTCTGAAAACTCAATAGACTCCACATTTCGCAGCACCAATTTGTCACTGCGGGACGCACCCGATACGGCATCTAAATAGGTGGTGCCCTGCGTCGTTGTCAATTTGAATTTAGAAGCTGGCCAAAACACATAGACCGTATCAAAGCCTTTTTTGCCATCGATGAAGTCAGACCCACCCAAAGGCGCAATGTAGTCATCCAGGTCGGTGCCTGAAATAGCCTCCGAGCCCGATGTTAATTTGCCGTTAATGCGATTGACCAAGGATTCCCCAGCGAAGTACGAAAATCCAAACTCTACCCGAAACTTGAAAAATAATTATGAAAGCTATAAATAGTCCACCGCCTTAGCATGTGAATATTTATCGCGCCCTCAGGCTGCCATTCACCTGCTCCACAGACACCATGGCGTCGTCGCCCACCAAAGACGCCAAGCGCACCCGGGATAACAAGTACACCAAGCGGGCCTGCGCCAAATCGCGCAAAGCCAGTGTAAATTGCTGCTGCGCATTCAACACGTCCAGTTGTGTGCGCGAGCCGGCCGACAAGGACATCTGGGTCGATTTCATCATTTGCTCGGCCGAGCGCGCAGCTTGCTCAAGGGCCTTCACGCGCATCACACCCTCACTCACACCACGGTACTCCTTGTGCACGCGCACGCCCAAATCGCGGCGCAAGGCTTCAAGCGACTCTTCTACCCGGGTTTGTTCGGCCACGGCTTGTCGAATGGTGGAGTTGACATACCCACCCGAATAAAGCGGAATATTTAACTGCAAGCCAATGGTTTTATTTTCGAAGCGCGAGTTCACACGCGTGATGTTTTCACTGCCGCTGTTAGACCATTGGGCCACGGCGTCCACGGTGGGCAAATGGCCGGCTTGGGCTTTGCCGACCTCGCGGCGAGAAGCATCCAAACGGGCCTGCATCCCCCGAATTTCGGGGCTGGCCTGCTCGGCTTTGCGCGTCCATTCATCCAAGTTGGCAGGCATGGGTGCGCTCAATTGCAAAGCAGCCACATTCAATTTGGCAATTTGATCCACCGGCTGGTTCACCAACAACTGCAGCTGCCTGCGGGCCAAATCTTGGTTTTGCCGAGCTTCTAATTCTTGCGCCCTGGCCATGTCCAGGCGAGATTGCGCATCATCGATGTCGGTGCGCGTGCCAGAGCCCGCTGCCAAACCTTTTTTGGCGGCATCCACCAAGGCCGTGTAGGTTTTCTTTTGCGCCAGCACCAATTCAAGTTGCTCGTCAGCCATGAGGGCTTCAAAATAAGCACTGGCCACACGCACCACCAAGTTTTGTAAATCTCGGTCTAAATTGGCTTCCACTTCTTCCACCACAGATTTGGCTTGCTGAAACTGCAACCAGCGCTGCATGTTCACCAGAGGTTGGCGCAATTGCAGGGTGCGGTTGTCGCTGGGGTATTGGTCGTTGGTGGTCACAGGTGTGCCCAAGATATTGGGCGAGGTGGTGTCCAAATTGTTGTTGTTGCGGCCTGCACTGGCTGAAATTTGGGGCAGCAAACCCGCGCGGGCTTGCGGCAAACGCTCACGGCCCGAATCGGCCGCTGCACGCGAGGCCCGAATGGTGGCGTCTTGCTCTAAAGCGGCTTGGTACACCTGCTTCAAATCCATCACTGGCGCTTGCGCCCATGCGCCCGCGGCTGCACTGCCCAGGGCACAGGCCAGCGCTGTTTTAAGCAAAAATTGTTGCGCTGTCATTACTCTTCCTTCATGGATGCGGCCATGCGCTTCGTCAGCGGATGCAACAAATAAGTCAGCAAAGAGCGCTCACCCGTTTTGATCACAATTTCTGCAGGCATGCCTGGCTGCATCTGGCGTGCACCCAAGGTTTTCATGCCTGATGGCGTGACTTGAACACGCGCCAAGTAATAAGAAAATTGCGGCTGCTGCGGATCGCTCAACAAATCGCCCGACACCGACAGCACCTTGCCGTCCACCACCAACTGCGGTGAATGCGCAAAGGCGTTGAATCGGATGTCGGCCATCAAACCAGTTTGCACTTTGTCAATCAGGTGAGGCGGAATGTGCGCTTCTAACAACAAGGTCTGCTGATCGGGCACCACATCCAAGAGTTTTTGCCCTGGTTGCAACACAGCGCCCACCGTCTGCACCGACAAGCCCACCACTTGGCCATTGGCCGGCGCTTTGATTTCCATGCGGTTTAAATCGGCCGTGACGGCCACAAACTTTTCAGCATCCGATTGCACTTCACGCGTGACATCGGCTAGCTGCGATTCAATTTCTTTGCGGTACTCTTGCTTGCGGGCCAAAGAACGCTGGCCCAACTCGGCCACTTGGCGCGTTACACGCAAACTGTTGCCCGTGAGGTCGGCAATGGCCGCGTTGGACTCGGCCACCATGCGCTCCAACTCCAATTGGCGGTTGCGCGGCGCATAGCCTTCCTTCACCATGCCACGTGTGTTGTTCAGCTCTTCGGTCAGCAAAGCCAACTGGCTGCGGCGTTGAACCAAAATATTCTGATACGACCCCAATTGTTCTTTCAGGCCTTGCATGCTTTCTTCGATGCCTTGCAGGTCAGCGGCCAGGGCGGCTCGGCGGGCTTGAATGAGTTGCTGCTGGGTGCTTACTTGCTGCTGAATGAGCGGGTCGTTCAGGGCCGCCTTCACGTCTGGGTGAAAATCAATCACACCTTGGCCTGCTTGCTCTGCAAACAAGCGACTTTGCATGGCCCTAAAGCCCAGATAGCGCTGGCGCACGGCTTCGAAGTTGGCCTTGGCCACAGCGCCATCTAAGCGCAACAAAGCTTGACCCTCTTTGACTTGCTGGCCTTCTTGCACCAGCACTTCTTTCACAATACCGCCCGATAAATGTTGCACGGTTTTGCGTTTGGTGTCCAAGGCCACCATGCCCATAGTGGGCACGCCTTCATCAAGGGGTGCCAAACCGGCCCACAGCAAAAAGCCGCCAAAGCCCAAGGCCAGGATCCATAGCCCCGTTCGCGCCACAGCGCGCGTATCGCTCGAGGCGCGCGGGCCGTCGTCGTCGTTGGCAGTGACCACTTTTGCATCTTGCACAAAGGGTTTCAAAGAAGAGTTCAAGTTAGGTTTGGCCATGACAGTCTCGATTTAAAGCGTCAAAAAATATTAAGAATTGGAAGAGGGCTTAGCCAGTGCAGCAGCCTGCGCGGCTTCACGTTGTTGTTGCAATGCAGCCAGGACACCATCGCGTGGGCCGCTGGCCTGCACAGTGCCTTGGTGCAAGATCAAGAGCCTGTCGGCCACCGCCACAATGCCAGGGCGATGGCTAATGAGGACCACGGTTTTGCCCTTGGCTTTCAGTCCCTGCACTGCGCGCACCAATGCGGCTTCGCCTTCGTCATCCAAGTTGGCGTTGGGCTCGTCCAGAACCACCAAAGCCGGCTCGCCGTACAAAGCACGGGCCAAGCCAATGCGTTGGCGCTGGCCACCCGAGAGCAAGCTGCCAGCCTCGCCCATTGGCGTGTCATAGCCTTTGGGGAATCGCAAAATCATTTGATGCAAGCCCGATGCATCGGCAGCGGCAATCACTTTCTCTGACACCACCTGCCCAGCGCGTGCAATATTTTCTGCAATGCTGCCGTCAAACAATTCAATGTCTTGGGGCAAGTAGCCAATGTGCGGGCCCAGCTCCATGCGGTCCCAGTTCAAAATGGGCTGCCCATCCAACAACACCTCGCCTGCACTGTGCGGCCAAATACCTAAGAGTACCCGCGCCAAGGTGGACTTGCCACAGCCCGAAGCACCCAGCACCACGGTCACCGTGCCGACCGGCATGATGGCGCTGACGCCCTTCAAAATTGGCTCTTTGCGCCCTGGCGCTGAGGCCACAACATCCTTGAGCACCACATCACCTTTGGGCACCGTGCCCATGGCCAGTTTGTTGCGCATGGGATGCGCTTGGAGCAAATCGCGAAGCCGAATAAAAGCTTCCTTGGCGCTTAAGAAACCTGTCCAGGTGCCCACCATCAAATCAATCGGCGCCAAGGCGCGCGTCATCAACACGTTGGCGGCAATCATGGCGCCAGGTGACAACTCACCTTGAATGACCAAGAGCGCACCACCGCCCAAGGCCAACGACTGCTGCGTGTAACGCACAAATTTGCTCCATGCCACCACACGGCCCGCCACAGCTTGTGCATTCAAAGCGCTACCCATGGCCCGCGCATTGCGCTCAGACCACCGGCGGTGCAAATGACTGACCATGCCCATCGACTCAATCACCTCCGAGTTGCGAAACTTGCTTTGCAAATAGCCGCCCACCTCTTGCTGCGACTTGCTGGCTGCAGCTTGCGCGGGCTTGGTGGCATGACTGCCCCACCACGCCAAAACCGCTTGCACCACACCAAAAACCAAGGCCATGACACCCAGCCAAGGGTGCAGCATGAACAACACGGCAATGTAAATAGGCGCCCAAGGTGCATCAAAGAAAGCAAAGATGCCGTTGCCTGTTAAGAACTGGCGAACTTCGGTCAGGTCATTGAAGGCGCGCGAGGGGTTGCTCACCTCGGGATTTAAGTAGGCTTCGTAGCTGGCATGGAACAAGCGCTTGCTCAGTAAATTGTCCAAGCGCACGCCCGAGCTGACGAGCAACTTAGAGCGGGACCATTCAGCAAACGTCAGCACGCCAAAGAAAAACAGAGTGATCAAGGACACCGCAGTGAGCGTGCCCATGCTTTGGCTCAACATGACACGGTCAAACACCTGAAGCATGTAGATGGTGGGCGTGAGCATGAGCAAATTGGCCACCAAGCTGAACACACCCGCCACCATGAACTCGTAGCGAAACTCCCACAGCGTGCGCGAGAGTTCATCGCGGTTGAAAATTTCTGGCATCTTCATGATTTGGCTTTCTGTTGCAAAGCGGCCAACACTTCATCTCGTGGGCCAAAGGCTTGCTGCGCGCCGTCGCGCATGATCAACATCTTGTCGGCCACGCCCAGCACACTGGTGCGGTGCGTCATCACAACAAAGGTCGTGCCCAGTTGTTTCAAGGCCGAGATGGCATGGGCCAGAGCCACATCACCGGCTTCGTCCAAGCTGGAGTTGGGCTCGTCTAGCACCACAAACACAGGCTTGCCATACAAGGCGCGCGCCAAGCCCACGCGCTGGCGCTGTCCGCCAGACAGCATGGTGCCATCGCGGCCCACGGGGCTGTTGTAGCCCTCTGGCAAAGACACGATCAAATCGTGTACGCCCACCAAGCGGGCTGCTGCCTCCACTTGTGCCATGTCTACTTCGCCAAAGCGCGCAATGTTTTCTGCCAAGGTGCCCTCAAGCAACTCAACACCTTGCGGCAAATAACCCAAGTAAGGACCCAACTCGGTTTTGTCCCAAGTGTGAATGTCAGCGCCGTCCAAGCGCACCTTGCCGCCCATCGAGGGCCACAAGCCCACCAACAATCGCGCCAAGGTGGTTTTGCCCGAAGCGGAGGGGCCCACCACCGCCAAAACTTCACCGGGGCTTAAGGCAAACTGCACGCCCCGCACAATGGCGGCTTGCTGGCCTGGTGCACCCGCCACCAAACCTTCAACGGTCAGTGCACCTCTGGGCGCAGGCAATGACATGGCCTCGGCCTTGGCAGGCACTTGCGCCAGCAAGTTGTCCAAGCGGGCCCACGCGCCTCGCGCATTCACCACGCCGTTCCACTGGGCCACCAACTGCGAAATGGGCGCAAGAATACGCCCGCCAATGACCGAGCCAATGATCATCATGCTTGCGCCACCATTGAGCATGTTGTTCATTTGCAACCAGGCACCCAGCCCCAACAAAAAGGAGCCCGTGACCAGCTGAACAGACTTAGACATGGATGTCCAAAGCCCAGCGCCGTGCGATGCAGTGGCCTGAAAGGCCAGGAACTCGTGCTGGCGTTTTTGCCAACGATGATAAACAGCCTCTAACATGCCCATTGACTCCATCACCTGGGCGTTTCTTAAGGACGCCTCGGCAAACTGCTGCGCAGAAGCTGCAGATTTATTGGCCTCGCCCAGCGGCACCCGAGTCGCCCGCTCGTTCATCCAAGTGACCAGCACCATGGCAAGCCCAGCAGCTACTGAGGCCCAGCCCAATATCGGGCTGATTGCAAAATTAAGTACCAGCGCAAACAAGGCAACGGGCGCCTCAAAGACGGCCATCAAGGCTGGGCTGGCCAAAAACTCTCTGACCACTTTCAGATCGTTCATC
>JGI25917J50250_1000190_pt1 | contig 16223 bp, 18 predicted proteins | sample LauGreSBDMM110SN_4_FD_50250 | JGI IMG/M metagenome (IMG submission 50250) | reverse complement strand
TAAAGGCTGTCCGAAAGGGCAGCCTTTTTTTTTCTCACACACACCAGCAATAGCATTTAAATACTCCAACTTATATGACTTATATGTTCAATTTAGTTATAAGTAGTAGCAACTCTTTCTAAGTGCTTTTTTACGCTGAGTAAAAAACAATTTAAATTGGTTTTAAAAGTGTTAAGCACCTTTCTGTTGAAAACTTTATTGTTGAGATTTCAAGTATTTTAAGGTAGAATATCTTTTTTTTGTTCGAATTTATATCCTTTATATAAGCGACGCACATCTTCATGCGTTTACTAGTAAATTAAGATTGTTTTTACTTTAAGTACAGGCAACATTAAACAGAAGAATTAAAAATTATTTTGAAGTCGCAATTGAAAAATTCAATTTCAAATCGGAGCCAATTTGCAAAACATCAACCAAATCTTGTACATGCAAATCTTTTGGAATTCGCACAATTACCGTCTTGTCGTTTCTTTCGTTCGTTATCGCTTGAATTTCTGCTTTTAAAGCTGAAAAAGCGACTTCTTTTTTGTCTAAAAAATACCTTTTATCTTCCGTAACCGACAAACTGATGTGGTTTTTATTAGTAGTTTCGTTGGTTTGTGCTTTTGGAAGCATCAATTTTATCACATTCGGATTCGCCAATGTCGATATAATCAAAAAGAACAACAGCAAAAAAAACATGATGTCGCTCAACGATGCCGTCGGAATTTCAGCATGAAAACGTTTGTTTCTTTTAATTGCCATTTTGTGGTGATTGAATAATATTGATTACTTCTAAAATCTGTTTTTGCACCTTCAACGAAAAATTATCAATCATCATATTGAATAAATGATAAGCCGAATAAGCCACAACGCCAACAACTAAGCCAGCCCCGCTGCTGATCATTTTTTCATATAATCCGCCAGATATATTTCCGATGCTAATGTTTTCTGTCACTGAAATGGAATAAAATATCTTTATAACTCCAGAAATTGTTCCAATAAATCCTAAAATTGGTGCAATTCCAGAAATCAATCCCAAATATCCCAAACCTCTTTCCATCTGAGCAATTTCGATATTAGCTGTTTTTTCCATATTCGATTCAATTTCCGAAATCGGTCTTCCGATAATCGAAATTCCACTTCTCAAAATGTTGCCCGCGGCAGTATTTTCTCGTCCACAAAGCATTATCGCATTGTCTAACTTGCCCGATTTGAGTTGCAATTTAATGTCGCTGACCAAATTTTTATCTTGCTTGGTTGCTTTTTTAATCGATAGATAGCGTTCTATAATCACGTAAATACAAAAAAACAACAGCACTATAATCGGAATAATCAACACACCGCCTTTTAAAATAAAAGACAAATACGAAACACTTTCCGTCGAAGGAACATGTGTTGCAACAGCCGACGCAGCATTGGTTATGGTGTCTTTAACCGCAGTAGATTGTAGAAAAAAATTAGGAATAATCATAAATACGCTTATTTTAGAAACAGATTTTTAAGGAATTGAAAGACAAAAATAACCATTTTTTAATTTTACAGTTCATTTTACACAACAATAACGGAAAATTTTAAGCTAAAGTATTGCACATAGGTCAACACTTCTTATTTTAACTAATTTTTGGGCGTGCCACCAACAAAAAACGGCAAAACAAATTTGTAATTAGCCGTTTTTTGTTGCTGTCGTGCTATCCGCTAAATCTTTTTCTGAAAAAGAAAAAGGATGCCGCTGCTATCACTCACGCACAGCAAGTTTCATAACAAAATCATTTTTAAATAAATATAAAATGGAATAGTCAATTAAACCATTTCTTAAAATAATCGTCTTAATTAAAAATTTAAAAAATATTTGAAATGAAAAAATTAATAGTGATAGCAGTTTTGACAATAGGACTTTCAACATTTGCACAAAAACCAGCTAAAAATCCAAGGAAAGAAAATGTGGAACAATTCACTCCGCAACAAAGAAATGAACTTCGACTTAAAACTTTGACTTTAGATTTAGGTCTTAATGCCGCACAGCAAAAAGAAATAGGCAAAATCATTACTGAAATGGACGCAAAACGAGAAGCTTTTAAGACAGCATCTTTAGCAAAAAAAGAAGCTNGAGCAAAGCCAACTAATGACGAACTTTTTGCATTACGAATTAAACTTTTAGATGATAAAATTGCAACTAAAGAACGTTTAAAAAAGATTTTAGATGCCAAACAGTTTGAAAAGTGGGAACAAATGCAAAGCAAAAACATGGAGAAAAATCGTAAAAATGCCAAAAAAAAGATGGACAGAGGTAGTGCGGAAAAATAAGTTGGCATTTCAATTTTAAATGTTTAGCTTTGACATATAAAATTAAAAATCACTAAATATGAAAAATTTGATAGTTGCCTTGGGTTTGTTTTTTGGTTTAGCCGGAACTGCACAAATTAAGAAAGTAGTTCAAAATAAACCAANTGCACAAAATCAAGTTGTTGCACCAACGACAGCTAATGTTNTCGCAGCTCAGAAAAATGTAGCAGATTTAGATGCTTTCACACCGTTAAAGCCAGAAATGAANGCAGTTTTGCTTGAACTTTTNACCACAAAATATAGAATGTTGAATGATAGCGGATCACTTTCTGAAGAAAGNAAAACNGTTGTTGCTCAAACTATTGAACACAAATTAGAAGCAACACTTGATGGCGCTACTTATGAAAAAGTAAAATCAAATGCTAAATTGTTCAAAAGTTTAGTCAACTAAACTAAAATGTAATTTTTAAATAAAAGTCATTTCTAAGTTAGGAATGGCTTTTTTTTTAAATATAATTAGCATTAAAAATCAATTGATTGCAATCTTGCCAAGAAATCAAAATTTTCACCGTCGGTTAGTTTTTCACAAGATAATCCGGCATCAAGTGCAAAGTTTTTTAAAGTTTCAAAATCGACATATAACCAATCAAAAGGAATTTCAGATTGCTTTTTGTAGGTTAAATTAAATTCCACTTCCCCATAATAATGGCTATCTTTTTCGTCTAACAATGTTTGTTTTTCATCTTCGTCAAACATATAAATCAAATTGGTGCTGTCAATCAAAATTTGACCATTTTTATTTAACAACGATTTTAACTTGAGTAAAAATTTGTTTAGTTGGTTTAACTTTCCTGCAATTCCAGTGCCATTCATCAATAACAAAATTGTGTCGAATTTTTGGCTTTCGAATTGAAAAATATCTTGCACGAAAGCATTTTCCACTCCGCGAAGGCGACAAGCAGCAATCGCATTTTCTGAAATGTCAATGGCAATAACTTCGTAATTTTGATTGTTTTGCAAGTACAAACTGTGGCTCCCAGCACCGCAACCAACATCTAAAATTTTGCCTTTACAAAGTTGCAACGCCAATTGTTCGATTTTGGGCATTTCTTCAAAACTCCGAAACAAATACGCTACCGACATTTCATCTTTGTCAGAAATGGAAGTTTCAGTAATTAAATTTGTTGGTGAATTGTTGGTTTGAAAATCAAGGATTGCTTTTCCGAAAAGGTCTTTCATGAAGCAAAAATAAGTTATATTTTATCAAAATTAAAAGTTTATTTTTGTTGAAATTAAATCTCAAAAAAGCTGATTTATGTTCAATGAACTTAGAAATTTAGTAAAACTTGCCAAAGATAAAGAAGTCGAAAACAAAAAGTTTTTTGAAAAATTAAAAAAGAAAACACCTAAAAATTTAGATTATTTGATGCAAGAATTGCACGAAGCAGAATTTAAAAAAACGGATTGTTTGACTTGTGCCAATTGTTGTAAAACTACTGGGCCGCTATTTACACTCGCGGATATTGAGCGTATTGCAAAGCATTTAAAACAAAAACCACAACAATTCATTAGCCAATATTTGAAAATTGATGAAGAAAGTGACTATGTTTTACAAAATGTTCCTTGTACTTTTTTAGACAGCGAAAATGCCTGTTTGATTTATGATGTTCGTCCGAAAGCGTGTCGAGAATTCCCACATACAGATAGAAAAAAGTTCCAGCAAATTACAGATTTGACCTTAAATAACATTGCGGTTTGTCCAGCAACTTATAGAATTGTCGAACAAATGAAACTTCGCTTGCCGTTACTAAAATAGGAATTAAACAAATAAATCGTCTTCTTTAAAATCTAACAAATCGACAATTTCTTTTCTTGTAAAAAATGATTCAAAAAAAGAAAATAACCTTTCAATCATTAATTCTAAGACGCTCCAGATAAAATTTTTAGCATCGATTATCATTTCAACTCCACTTTTAAGGAGTTCATTTATAATTGTCACTATTTTTTCTAATTCGCTAATTAGTTTAGATTTTTTTGCAAAGTTTTCCATTTTTAAGTCGTTTATTTTGCCCTAAATTACAATTTATAAACGCTTGGACTGTTAAATAAATGATAACAAATTTATAAATAAATCAAGTATTTTTTTCTCATTGTTTTAAACTCGATTAAATCGGTTTCCCAACTTGCGCGAATTTCAGCGGCAGACATTCCTGACTCGATTTGTTGTTGTAGTTTCTTTGTACCGGCTAATTTTGTAAAAAAAGAGTTAAAAAACTTCGATTTGTCTTTTGTGTCTTCGTAAGCTTTTATGAGCCATTTCAATTCTAATCGTTCTACTTTTGAAATGTTCGATAGGTTTTCTCCAAAACAATCAATTCCGTTGTACGGGGGATTTTTTGCTCCGAAATTGGGCTTCGGAATAAAACAAAAATTATCATTTGGCAAAAAAGGTGAACCGAAAATTTGGAATTGCAAATCAGTCCCGCGGCCAACACTCACATTGGTGCCTTCAAAAAAACATAAACTGGCATAAAGATTAATTGCTTGATCATTGGGCAAATTTGGCGAAGGTTTAACTGTCAAACTATAAAAGGAATCTCTAGCGTAAGCTGAACAAGCAACGATTTGCAGGTCGCATTGGATTCCATTTTTCAACCATTTTTCGCCATTGATCATTTGTGCATATTCGCCAATCGTCATTCCGTGCANNACNGGAATGGGATGCATACCAACAAAACTTNAAAATTCTGGCTCTAAAACTGGACCATCAACAATAGTTCCGTTCGGATTCGGACGATCCAAAACCAATATGGGAATATTGTTTTCAGCACAAGCTTCCATCACATAATGCAAAGTAGAAATGTAAGTATAAAATCGGGCGCCAACGTCTTGGATGTCAAAAATCATCACTTCAATGTCATTTAATTGTTCTGATTTTGGTTTTTTATTGTCGCCATAAAGTGAAATTATTGGCAAGTTTGTTTTTACATCTTTGCCATCAACAATCAATTCTCCAGCATCAGCTGTCCCGCGAAATCCATGCTCTGGCGCAAATATTTTCGTGAGATTTACATTTTTAGCAACCAAAAAATCAACTAGATTCATATTGTTAGACAAAATCCCAGTTTGATTTGTAACCACGGCCACTTTTTTGGATTTTAAAAACTTTGAGAAACCATTAAAATTGTCTGCGCCAACGCTAAAAACCAAATTTTTAGGATTGCTAACTACGCTATTTTTGGGTTTCAATTCGCTGCGGTGAACTACTTTAACAACTTTTTCTTCAAGCGGTTTTGTTGCTATTGCTTTTTGTGTCGGTTTGCAGGAGAAAATACTGGTAAGCACAAAGAGAAAAAAAAAGTTTTTATAGCAAAAAAATTCTTTTTTTATATTGAAAGCATCCTTTTGCAAAANGTATGGAGATTTATGGTTAATTATCATCAAATTAAAATATATGGTTACAAACTTTATATCTTTGTTGAAATAATAGTTTTGAAACATTGAATTTAGAATATTTTATAGCAAAAAGACTTATTTCTTCTAAAGACCGTAAAAGTAGCATTTCTGCACCAATTATAAAAATTGCAATTGCGGCGATTGCAATCGGAATGATTATGATGATTGTTTCTGTTGCAACTGGAATTGGTTTACAGCAAAAAATCCAACAAAAAGTAGCGGCGTTCAATGGTCATATTGTCATTTCAAATTTTGACGACAACGATTCTCAAGTCAGTTTAGAGCCGATTTCAATAGAACAAGATTTTTATCCAAAATTCAAAAATATCGCGGGTATTAGCCACATTCAAGCAGTTGCATGTAAAGCGGGGATTATCCGTACTTCTAATTCATTTGAAGGAATTATTTTGAAAGGTGTAGGAAAAGATTACCAATGGGAGAACATACAAGAATATTTAACCGCAGGGCGATTGCCGGATTTTAGTCAAAATCTTAATGCTGAAGTTTTGATTTCTCAGTTTCTAGTTAATCGATTGGGGCTTAAACTTGGCGATAAATTCAATGCTTTTTTTATCAAAGAAAACGAAGATAATAAATTGCCAAATTTAAGGGTTTTCAAAATTGTGGGTATTTACAATTCGGGTTTTCAAGAGTTTGATGCTGCTTTTGTGATTGGTGACATTCGCCATATTCAGCGTATTAACAAATGGGAATCTAATCAAATAGGTGCTTTTGAAGTTTTTATTGATAATTTTGATGAGCTTAAAAGCAAAGGCCAAGAAGTTTATGAAAATATTGATTCGAAATTGAATACAAAAACCATTCAGGAAAAATACGCATATATTTTTGAGTGGTTACAGCTATTTGATTTTAATATTATTGTGATTTTGACTGTAATGGTAATTGTTGCCACAATCAACATGGTAGTGGCACTTTTGGTCTTGATTTTAGAACGAACGCAGATGATCGGTATTTTGAAATCTGTTGGCGCAAACAATTGGCAAATCCGAAAAATATTTCTCTACAATGCTTTTTATTTAATAGTTAAGGGCCTTTTTTGGGGAAATTTTATTGGGATTGGACTCGTTTTAATTCAAAAATATTTTGGTGTAATTCAACTCAATCCAGAAAATTATTATGTTAATGAAGCGCCAGTTTACCTCAATTGGATGTATATTTTGCTGCTAAACCTCGGCACAATTGTTATTTGTTTGTTGGTTTTGTTGATTCCATCGTTTATCATTACAAAAATTTCTCCTGTAAAAGCTATTCGATTTGATTGATTTTTTTAGAAGCTATTTCCAGCTTTCCTTCCAAATCTTTTGTCTCGTTAAAAAACGAAACAAAAGGATTTTCCTTGTCAATCTGGGCTAGGGCAGTAAATAAATAACAAAATTATCGTTCAAACAATTAAATTTCCTTATTTTCGTTTTATTTAAAAGATTCAAATTTTTGCATAATGATACAATATTCTAATATAGAACATAAAAAGCAATCTTTTGTGCTCACAGCAACTTTGTTTTTGTTGTTGTTTTTATTGTTTTTTTTGCTAAAATACAATTCGCAAACTAAAATCGATGAGCTTGAAGGAGGAGGTGGTGGCGGAGAAATTGAAGTAAATTTTGGCAATTCAGATTTGGGTTCAGGAGAAAATTTTGAGTCGATGGAAATAGCGCAACCAGCACCAAAAGCTGTTGAAAAAGAACAAATTGTGGACGAAGAGTTGGTCACTAACGAATCCGATAATGAAACACCGATAGTGGCTGCAGTCAAAAAACCTAAAGAAGAGCCAAAGAAAGCAATTGAAAAACCAGTTGAAACGCCAAAGCCAAAACCTTCAAAATCTACAACCGATGCACTTTCAAATTTATTGAATAGTTCCAATTCAAAAGGTGGAGATGGCGATGATGATGAAGCTGGAAATAAAGGTAAAACAAACGGAAACGCAAAAGCTACAGGTTACAATGGAGGCGGAGGAACCGGTACAGGAAGCGGCGGAGGAACCGGTACAGGAAGCGGTCAAGGTCTAGGTAACGGAAGCGGTTATGGCACTGGAGCTGGTAGTGGTTCAGGGGCCGGAAACGGAAATTGGAAATTAGCCGGACGCAAACTAAGTAATAGTAGCAAACAAGTCCAGAAATGTAACGAATATGGGACGGTAGTTGTTCAAATATCCGTAAACAGGAATGGAAATGTTATTGCGGCTAAATATGCAAAAGGAACTACCAATACTAGTCAATGTCTTTTAGAGCCGGCTTATGCTACTGCAAAATCATATAAGTGGCAACCAGATGCTGATGCGCCTGAAACCCAAATTGGCTTCATCACAATTAATTTCAAATTGTCGGAATAGCGACAACATTCTCCAAAAAGCAATTAGAGGGAACTCTATTATCTTAATGTCTAAATAAATGACTTATCAAGAAACCATTACCTGGATGTTTCAACAACTTCCGATGTACCAGCACCAAGGAGCATCAGCTTATAAAAAAGATTTGACCAATACCATTTTACTGGCGAATCACCTTCAAAATCCACAAAAAAATTTAAAGTGCATTCATGTGGCAGGAACCAATGGAAAAGGTTCTACATCTCATTTTTTGGCGGCTATTTTGCAAGAAGCGGGTTATTTAGTGGGACTTTACACCTCTCCGCATTTAAGGGATTTTAGAGAGCGCATTAAAATCAATAATGTAGAAATTGAAGAAGATTATGTTTGTCAATTTATTGAAAGAAACAAACCTTTTTTTGATGATAATGATTTAAGCTTCTTTGAAATGACTGTTGGTTTGACTTTTGAGTACTTCAAAAATAAAGAAGTTGACATAGCTATTATCGAAGTAGGAATGGGTGGTCGACTTGATTCTACGAATATTATTACACCATTAATCTCTGTTATTACCAATATAGGATTAGACCACACACAATTTTTAGGAACAACTTTGCCTGAAATTGCTTTTGAAAAAGCAGGCATTATAAAATCTGAAATTCCAGTTGTTGTAGGGGAGTATGTAGCACAAACAAAAGCTGTTTTTGAAACAAAAGCAAAAGAAAATAATGCTGAAATTTATTTTGCTTCCGATTTAATTAGCGAAACTTATCCTTCTACACTTATAGGTGACTATCAAATTCATAATAAAAAAACAGTAATGCAAACCATTAGGGTTTTACAAATGCAAAATGAATTTGTCATTACTGAAAAAAACATAAAAGATGGCTTTTTAAATGTGATTAAAAACACCAATTTACAAGGACGCTGGCAACAAATTCATGAAAATCCGAAAGTGATTTGCGACACAGCACATAACAAAGAAGGCTTGAAAATTGTTTTAAATCAAGTGTCAAAAGAAGCATTTCAGACGCTACATTTTGTTTTAGGCTTTGTAAATGATAAAGATTTAGATGATATTTTGCCATTATTTCCAAAAAACGCTACCTATTATTTTTGCAAACCAAATATTCCACGAGGATTAGAAGTAGCAATCGTACAAAGTAAAGCCAACGAATTTGGATTGCTCGGACATTCATATTCTTCAATTTCAGAAGCTTATCAAGTTGCTTTAAAAAACGCGGGTGACAACGATTTTATTTACATCGGCGGAAGTACTTTTGTTGTAGCAGAAATTTTATAATTTTTTTAAATTTTGTTTGGATATTCAAAAAAGCATCCTATATTTGCACTCACAAACAAAGCGAATAGTTTTGTTTCCCGAAAGGGCGATTAGCTCAGCTGGTTCAGAGCACCTCGTTTACACCGAGGGGGTCGGGGGTTCGAACCCCTCATCGCCCACAAAAAACTCCAACAGATATGTTGGAGTTTTTTTATATTTATACATGGAATTTCAAGTTTATTTCCAATCCCTATCCTTCATTTAACATGCTCCACAATTTGTCTTTCAATTCGGTCAGGCCTTGTTGAGCAACCGACGAAATCAGCATGTAAGGAATGTTTTTAAAATCTTTGTCCAATTGAATTTTTAATTCTGCTTTTAGTTCATCGTCCAACATATCACATTTAGAAATCACCAACATGCGTTCTTTGTCCAGCATTTCTGGATTGTATTTGGTCAATTCATTCACCAAAATGTCGTATTCTGCTTTGATGTCTGGCGTATCCACAGGAACTAGAAAAAGCAAAGTGGAATTTCGTTCAATATGTCGCAAAAAATAGTGTCCCAAACCTTTTCCTTCTGCCGCACCTTCAATAATTCCTGGTATATCTGCAATTACAAAAGATTGAAAATCTCGGTAGGCCACAATTCCTAAATTGGGCTTGAGCGTCGTAAACGGATAGTCTGCAATTTTTGGTTTCGCTGAGGTCAAAACAGACAATAAAGTAGATTTTCCTGCATTTGGAAATCCAACCAGTCCAACATCGGCTAGTACTTTAAGTTCTAAAATAACATCCACTTCTTGAGACGGTAATCCTGGTTGAGAATAACGTGGCGTTTGGTTGGTAGCACTTCTAAAATGCCAATTGCCCAATCCACCTTTTCCGCCAAGTGCTAATATTCTTTTTTCACCATCTTCTGTAATTTCATATAAAATTTCGTTGGTTTCTTTGTCTCGCACCACCGTTCCCAAGGGGACTTCGATAAATTTGTCATCGCCATCTGCTCCTGTGCTTCGATCGCCACCTCCGTCGCCACCATGTCCGGCTTTGACGTGTCGTGCAAATTTGAGGTGAAACAAAGTCCACAAACTTTTGTTGCCCACTAAGTAAACATGGCCTCCACGACCACCGTCACCACCATCTGGACCACCTTTTTCGATAAATTTCTCGCGGTGCAAATGGGTTGAGCCTTTTCCACCTTTTCCAGACGAAACATATATTTTTACGTAATCAACAAAATTTCCTTCTGTCATTTTAATTTAAGCATTTAGAATTCAGATTTTAGAATTAATAATATAATTTACTCTATCATCAATTTATTTATATTCCCCCTTTGGGGGTTAGGGGGCTACCTTAACAATCACTTTATCAATCTTCACGCCATCCATGTCAATTACTTCTAATTCAAATTTCTGCCAAATTAGCTTTTCTCCTTCTTTCGGAATACGAGACAATTCTGTCATTATTAAACCGCTAACCGTATTCACTTCGTAATCGTTTATCAATTCATCTAGTTCAAAGAAAGTCATAAAATCATGTAACGAATAATGTCCGTCAACCAACCACGAGCCATCTTCGCGTTCAATCAGTTTGAAATCATCTTTATAAAAATCGGATGCGTCGCCAACCAACGCTTCTAAAATATCATTAAGTGTAATTATTCCTTGAAAAACGCCATATTCATCAGAAACGAAAGCGTAATGAATACCGCTTTTTTTGAAATTTTCTAAGGCTTTATATGCGGTCGTTTGTTCAATGATAAATGGGGCTTCAGATAGGATTTGTTGCAAGTTAAAGTTTTCGGTTTCAAAATGCGCAAAAATATTTTTTAAATTGACAACGCCCACAATATCATCATAGTTTTCGCCATAAACGGGATAAATAGAATGCAATTCTTTAAGCATCAAATCGCGCACTTGATTTTTGTTGGCATTCAAAGGCAAAAAAACAATTGATTGTCTGTGCGTCATCAGCGAATTAACTTTGCGATCGCCAATGTGAAAAACACGTTCAACAATATCTTGTTCAATCTCTTGTACTTCACCGCCTTCAGTCCCTTCTTTGATGATGGCTTTTATTTCCTCTTCGGTAACTTTACCATCAGCAGAAGGTTTTATCATCAGTATTTTCAATAAAAATTCGGTAGAAATAGTCAGCAACCATATAAATGGAGCGGTAATAATGGAAACCATTTTCATTGGTAAAGCAACTGCTTTTGCGATGGCTTCAGGATGGTTTAATCCAATTCTTTTGGGTAAAAGTTCGCCTAAAACCAATGAGAAAAAAGTTAAAATCACCACCACAATCCCAACCGAAATAGAATCCGCGTAAGGTTTTAAACTTTCAAAAGTTTGAATAAATAATTTTACATCACTTGTGATTTTATCACCGCTGAAAATACCGGTCAAAATACCAATTAAGGTAATTCCAATTTGAACTGTCGAAAGAAATTTATTGGGAGAATTGGCTAAATCTAAAGCGGCTTGCGCACTAGGATTGCCTTTTTTTGCAGCATTTTCTANCCTGTTTTTTCTTGCNGAAATCAATGCGATTTCCGACATCGAAAACACACCGTTCAGTAGAATTAAAAAAAGTATTATTAGTATTTCCATTTTATTTAAAGGTTATAAAGGTTATGAGATTATGTGTTTAGGATTTCGTAAACTCATAAACTTTAAACTTCTAAACTACAATCCATCAATTACTTCGCTCAATCTAATTGTGATTTCTTCAATTGAACCAATTCCATTCACTGCGTAAAATTTATTTTGGTGGTTGTAATAATCCATCAAAGGAGCTGTTTTCTCGTTGTATTCTTGGTAACGGTTTCTGATTTTTTCTTCGTCTTGATCGTCAATACGGCCGCTGGTTTTTCCTCTTTCGAGTAAACGTTGCACTAAAATTTCATCGTCTGCTTCAAGTGCAATTGTCGCTGTAATTGCTTCGTTTTTTGTGTCTAAAAAAGCATCTAAAGCATCGGCTTGAGCCAACGTTCTTGGAAAACCATCGAATAGAAAACCTGCAACGTTGGGATTTTTATCGACTTCGGCGTTCAACATTTTTATGGTTACTTCATCTGGAACCAAATCGCCTTTGTCCATAAAAGTTTTGGCTAATTTTCCTAAATCGGTGTCGTTTTTAATGTTAAATCTAAAAATATCACCGGTTGAAAGATGCACCAAATTGTATTTTGTTTTTAAAAATTCTGCTTGTGTTCCTTTTCCTGCTCCGGGTTTCCCGAATAAAACTATATTAATCATTTTTTAAAAATTTGTATTGAATAAATTTTATGTTTAACACCCATTTTGGTGGTTGGGGGCTATTCTGCTAATTGATAAACATCTTCTAAATTTCGACCTAAACCATCATAGTCTAAACCGTATCCCACAATAAATTTGTCTGGAATTCTAATGCCGATATAATCGATTTTAATGTCTTTTTTATAAGCTTCTGGCTTAAAAAATAAAGTCGCAATTTTGAAATGTTTTACTTTTTTATCTTTAAAAATCGCTTTCAAAGTTTCAATGGTATTTCCAGTATCAACAATATCTTCAACCACAACAACAGTTCTTCCTTCCAAATCTTGATTCAAACCGATTAATTCTTTGACATCGTTCGTTGAACTTGTTCCTTCATAAGAGGCCATTTTTACAAAACTAACTTCACACATGCCACGGTAATTTTTCATCAAATCACTCATTACCATAAAAGCGCCATTCAAAACACCAATAAAAACTGGAGTTTCATCAAAAAAATCGTCGTCCATTTGTTTTGCCATATTTTTTATAGCAAATTTTATTTCTTTTGAAGAAATAAAGGGTTCAAAAGTTTTATCGTGAAGGTGTATCATCCGTTATATTGCTTTTAGTGTTAAAAATAAGCTGCAAAGATAACAAGTTGAATGTTACAAGTTAGGAGTTGACAATGAAAATCTTTGTAAAAAAGTACTTTTTCTAATTCTTTTACCAGAAAATAGATGGTATGTAAGCGGTAAACATGGCAATGAACATTTTTAATAACAAGAATCATTTAAAAAAGTATTTTGTTGATAATCTGAAAAGCCAATTTGAGTTTCATAGATTAGATTTTTATTTTTTTGGATTTTACCAAACTAATAATTTTAAAAATAAGATATTTGTAAATTAAAAAAGAGAAGAGATTCCCATTTCATAAAAAATTAAAATGGCACAAAAACCAAGTATACCAAAAGGAACAAGAGATTTATCGCCAATTGAAGTAGCGAAAAGACATTTCATTATAGCTATTATCAAAACAAATTTCGAAAAATTTGGCTTTCAACCAATCGAAACGCCAAGTTTTGAAAATTCTGAAACTTTAATGGGAAAGTATGGCGATGAAGGTGATCGATTGATTTTTAAAATATTGAATTCAGGTGATTTTTTAAACAATATTGATTTAAATGAAACAACAAATGCAAAGCAATTAACTCCAAAAATCTCCGAAAAGGCTTTGCGTTACGACTTAACTGTTCCTTTTGCTCGTTATGTTGTGCAGCACCAAAATGAAATTGAATTTCCATTCAAGCGTTATCAAATTCAACCGGTTTGGCGTGCAGATCGCCCGCAAAAAGGCCGTTACAGAGAATTTTATCAATGTGATGCAGATGTTGTTGGTTCAAAATCTTTGTGGCAAGAAGTGGAGTTAATACAATTGTATGATTCTGTTTTTTCAGAATTAGGTTTGAATGGCGTAACCATTAAAATCAATAACCGCAAAATCCTTGCTGGTATTGCAGAAGTGATTGGTGCTAGCGATAAATTAATTGATTTTACGGTGGCTTTAGACAAACTCGATAAAATTGGTGAGGAAGGTGTCAAAACAGAAATGTTAGAAAAAGGAATTTCGCCAACTGCAATTGAAAAACTAAAACCATTATTTGCTTTTCATGGAACCATTACTGAGAAAATCGAACAACTTTCTTTGCTATTAGTTGATTCCAAAGAAGGAACAAACGGTGTGGAAGAACTTAAATTCATTTGCGATAATGTTTTGAATTTGGGTTTATCTCAAGCCATATTAGATTTAGACGTTACTTTAGCAAGAGGTTTGAATTATTATACAGGAGCTATTTTTGAAGTTGCTGCGCCTAAATCAGTAGCTATGGGTTCAATTGGTGGAGGTGGGCGCTACGATGATTTGACAAGTATTTTTGGCTTAAAAGACATGAGTGGTGTTGGTATTTCATTTGGTTTAGACCGCATTTATTTGGTTTTAGAGGAATTGAATTTGTTTCCAACAACCCTAGCGTCAACTTCAAAAGCGATTTTTATCAATTATGGTGAAAAGGAAGCTTTTTATGCGATGAAAGCAATAAAAGCATTGAGAAATGTTGGCGTAAAAGTAGAGTTATATCCGGATAATGTAAAGGTAGCGAAACAATTTCAGCATGCTGATAAGCGCAATATTCCCTTTGCTATTATTGCTGGTGAAACCGAAATGGGTCAGCAAAAATACTCCTTAAAAAATCTAAGCACAGGCGAACAACTATTACTTGATTTTGAGGAATTAAAAATGACTCTGTTGCAAGATTAAATCTTATTTTTGAATTTTACATCATTACTTCATTTATTCAGTAAAATAGTTTCTGAGGTGAAATGTTGGCAAAGTTTTTTATAAAATGATTTTTTATTTTAAATCGTTATCTGTTATAACTTCAGTTTTGCGGCTAATAAAATTCATTTTGATAGAAATTAATCCTATTAATTAATAATTTCATAATTATATGCGCGCATAGTATATTTTTTAATTTTTTAACTTTATTATCTTTAAATTAGCAAAATAATTTATTTCTGAAAATGAATATAAAAATAAGCGGAATTGGAAGCTACATTCCTGAAATAAAAATAGCCAATACAGATTTTAAAAACCACGTTTTTTTGAATGATGACGGAACGCCTTTTGGCTACGAAAATGATGTTGTAATTGGAAAGTTCAAAAATATTACTGGAATNGAAGAAAGAAGGTATGTNCTTCCAGAAATGGTAGCGTCGGATATTGCTTTTTTAGCATCTGAAAAAGCTATTGCTCATGCCGGAATTGATAAAGAAACGATAGATTATATCATTTTAGCACATAATTTTGGTGATGTAAAAGGACATGGTTTGCAATCTGACACCGTGCCGAGTTTGGCGACAAGAGTCAAACATAAATTACAAATAAAAAATCCAAAATGCGTTGCTTACGACATTCTTTTTGGTTGCCCTGGTTGGATTGAAGGCGTATTGCAGGCCAATGCGTTTATAAAATCCGGAATGGCAAAACGATGTTTGGTTATTGGTGCAGAAACGCTTTCTCGGGTTGTTGACAAGCACGATAGAGACAGTATGATATATGCCGATGGGGCAGGAGCTGCTATTATTGAATCCACAGCAAATAACGAAGGAGTTTTGGCTTTTGATAGCGCAACTTTTGCAATTGAAGAAGCCAATTATCTATTTTTTGGAAATTCTTTTGACAAGAGTTCAGGCACTGAAGTTCGATATATCAAAATGCTTGGAAGAAAAATTTATGAATTTGCTTTAAAAAACGTACCTCTTGCCATGAAGGAATGCTTGGACAATAGTGGAATTAAAATCGATGAGGTTAAAAAAATCCTCATTCATCAAGCAAATGAAAAAATGGATGAAGCCATCGTTAACCGTTTTTACAAACTTTATAACAAAACCGCTCCTAAAGGAATAATGCCAATGAGCATAAATTTCTTAGGAAATAGCAGCGTTGCAACAGTTCCAACACTTTTTGATTTATTAATTCATGATAAAATAGAAAATCAAAAAATAGACAAAGGGGATGTTATTATTTTTGCTTCAGTCGGGGCAGGAATGAACGTAAATGCAATTGTTTACAGGTATTAAAGAATTTGCTTTAA
>JGI25917J50250_1000189_pt1 | contig 16223 bp, 10 predicted proteins | sample LauGreSBDMM110SN_4_FD_50250 | JGI IMG/M metagenome (IMG submission 50250) | reverse complement strand
AAATTGATTACAAACTATAAAATAGGAGGTGTGATTTTTTTTCAAGGAGGTCCTTTACGCCAAGCAAATTTGACAAATCGATATCAAAAAAAATCTAAATTACCATTGTTCGTTGGGATTGATGCAGAATGGGGACTTTCAATGCGTTTAGATTCCGTGAACCGTTTTCCTTGGAATATGACTTTAGGAGCTATTCAAGATTTGAAATTAATTGAAAAAGTAGGCGAGGCGTATGGAAAACAGAGCAAAAGAATGGGTGTTCAATTTAATTTTGCACCAGTTTTAGACATTAATACAAATCCTAAAAATCCAATCATAGGTACTCGGTCGTTTGGTGAGAATAAATTAAATGTGACTGAACGTTCATTAGCATTAATGAAAGGTGTTCAAAGTCAAGGTGTTTTTGCGACTGGAAAACATTTTCCTGGGCATGGCGCTACAGAAACGGACTCCCATTTTTCACTTCCGTTGGTTAGTTTTTCCGAGCAAAGGTTGAATGATGTCGAATTTTATCCGTACAAAACTCTATTTTCAGCAGGATTAGCATCGGTTATGGTTGCTCATTTAAATGTGCCTAGTATAGAACCAAGGCAAAATTATCCGTCGTCAATTTCATACAATGTTGTAACTAATATTTTGCAAAAACAACTTGGTTTTCATGGTTTGATTTTTACCGATGCTTTGAACATGAAAGGAGCAAGTAACTTTAAAAGTCCAGGAGATATCGATTTAGAAGCTTTTTTTGCTGGAAACGACATTTTGCTTTTTGCTGAAAATGTTCCTTTAGCCACAGAAAAAATATGTGTTGCCTATCAAGATTCTTTAATTTCTGAGGAAAGATTAGCATTTTCGGTAAAAAAAATATTAAAATTTAAATTTAAAGCTGGTTTAAATCATTACCAACCCATTGATACGAAAAATTTAATTTCAGATGTAAATCCAATCGAAAATGATGCTTTACAATATGAATTATACGAGAATGCCATCACAGTCTTAAAAAATGACAATCGTATTTTGCCAATCAAAAAACTTGAAAATGAGAAATTGGCTTACGTAAAATTAGGCGATGATAACAATTCAGCTTTTGTATCTACCTTACAAAAATATACTGAAGTAACTGAAATTACGGAAACAAATTTAGATAGTTTGATGGTGAAATTAAAACCATTTTCTAAAGTTATAATTGGTTTTCACAAGGCGGACGGAGCTTGGAAGAAACACGATTTTAAAGTAGATGAATTGGTAAAATTAGATTCTATTTCTAAATACAAAGAAGTTATTCTTGACGTTTTTGCAAAACCTTATTCATTGTTGCCCATTTCGGATTTTAAGAAAATCAAAGGATTGATAGTTTCTTATCAAAATACAGATGTTGCGCAAGTTGTTTCAGCGGAAATGATTTTCGGAGCAATTGAATCAAAAGGCAAATTACCAGTTTCAATCAACAATTCTTTTGCAGTAAACGATGGTTTAAAAACGGAAAAGATCAATCGCTTGGGATTTTCAACTCCCGAAAATGTAAAAATCAATTCATCTATTTTATCAAAGATCGATGCTTTGGCAATGAAAGCAATTGATGGAAAAATGGCGCCAGGAATCGAAGTTTTAGTCGCTAGAAAAGGGAAAGTAATTTATCAAAAATCTTTTGGAAGCTTTACTTATGATAAAATAAGAAAAGTAAAAAATGCGGATATTTATGACGTCGCTTCTTTGACTAAAATACTTGCTACTTTGCCAAATGTGATGCAATTGTACGACAAAGGAAATATAAATTTAGAAACGAAACTAGGGAAGATGCTTCCTGAATTTCAAAATTCTGACAAAAAAGACATTTCATTCAAAGAATTATTATCTCATTATGCGGGTTTTCAAGCTTGGATTCCATTCTATAAAGCTACAATAGACAGCTCAAAAAAACCACTGGCAAAATATTATAGCAAAACATTTAATGAAAAATTTTCTAAGCAAGTGGCGGACAGTCTTTTTATGCGAAATGATTATCATGATACCATTATAAAGGCGATTGTTGACAGTAAAATTTTATTAAAGAAAGAATACAAGTACAGCGACTTTACATTCATTATTTTGAAAGATTTTTTAGAAAAAACAAATAATCAAACTTTGGATGTTTTGAGTTATGAGCATTTTTATAAAATTTTAGGAGCCAACAGCACACTTTATAATCCTTTACAGAAATTTAGCAAAGAAGATATTCCTCCAACGGAAATTGATAATTATTTTAGAAATCAAGTCATTCAAGGCTATGTGCACGATATGGAAGCAGCTATGGATGGGGGAGTCGGCGGACATGCCGGACTTTTTTCTAATGCGATTGATGTTGCAAAAATTATGCAAATGTACCTGCAAAAAGGAAATTATGGACAACACCAATTTTTTGCTTCAAAAACTTTTGACGATTTTAATACGTGTTATTTTTGCCCTGAAGCAAATAGGCGAGGACTTGGTTTTGACAAACCCCAATTGGCTGGTCAACAAGGCCCGACTTGTGGTTGCGCTTCGCTAACAAGTTTTGGGCATACTGGTTTTACGGGAACTATGACTTGGGCAGATCCTGAATCGGAAATCGTTTATGTTTTTTTATCGAATAGGACTTTTCCTGATGGAAGCCAAAATTTACTCTCTAAAAATAACATTCGCGAAGACATTCAAAAAGTAATTTACGAAGCGATTATCAAATAAAACTAATTATAATATTTACTGTTCCAAATTTCTTCATTAAAATTTTTGCCTTTCCAAAAGCAATAATAAATGGTAATTCCGCACAATGCTTTGAATATAAATAGAAAGGAAAGCGCGTGAAAGATATCTGGCGTTACTTGACCCAAAACATCAACAGGAACTAAAAAAGCAGCAGCAAAACTAACTACCAATAGTAAAATTACTAAGCTTCCGAGATTGCGAAAGGGACGCATGGTTATTTTTCGAAACGGACTTAAATCGTTTCCCCATTTATGAATTAGATAATAATAATCATTTCCAATGGGTACAAAAAGCAACGGATCATCAAAGTTTTTAAGGTGAAATAATTTTGAAGGAGCCATAATTTTAAAGCCATCAAGAGCAGTATTATGGTTTTTTTCTAATGCTTTAATTTTAGAAATTGCTTCTGCTGGAATCTCATTTTTGAACAAACTACTTTCTAAAAATCGCAATCTGTAATCTATACAAATTGATTTTATATTACTGATATGAAAAATTTTATTTGTTTCTAAAAGGTCAAATACAAATTCATTAGATTTTGTTGAACTTTCAGCTTTCAACTTTTCATTTATTGCTTGTCTTTTTGCTTCATCTTGGGCTAAAATATTTTTAATTTCAGCCAATAAACTTTCTTCACCGATGAATTTATTTCTTTCTGAAAGTAATTCAATTTCCAAATTTGTCTTATCCAGTAGCATTTTCTATTATTTTTAAAGATTAGAAACCTTAAACCGCGCTTTTATTTATTTAACTAAATTAGAAAAAATGTTTCTTAAAAACAATTTATTTTAAATTATTTTTCACCTACGACAATTTATAAACTATTGTTAAAAATTAATTCTTAAAAATGTAGGATGATATTACATTATTTTTAAGCAAAAAAGGAAAAGTAATTTTAAAGGCTATCTGACATGTTTTTTAAAGTGAAAAAACACCCTTAAAATCCACTATTACTATTGTTCGTTGCCTCATGCATAAGAAAATTAATTATGTTATAATTCGCAAATAATAAATTTTTATGATGAAATACACGCAATTTAAAACTAATAATAATTTAGGTCATTAACTTCGACTATCACAAAAAACTTAAATATTATAGTAAATTTTTGTTTGCTATTGATTTTAATTAAATAAAAAAAACCTCAAGAACATTCGTTAATGAGGCTTTTTACTATATTTTATCAAAACTATTCGGTCACTTCGGTGGCAACTTTATTTTTAATAACTAACCTAAATCCTTCGCCATGGATATTCAAAATCTCAACGTTTTCATCTAGTTTTAAATACTTTCGCAATTTGGCAATATAGACATCCATACTTCTTGATGTGAAGTAGTTATCATCTCTCCAAATTTTTGTCAATGCCATTTCTCTTGGCATCAAATCATTTTCAAAAACGGCTAACATCTTTAATAGTTCGTTTTCTTTGGGTGATAATTTAATTGGATCAACACCTTTAAAGGTTAAGAAACGCAATTTTGAATTTAAGTGAAAACCACCGATTTCAAATTCAAATTTCGTAGCGTCAGTTTTCGAATCTGTTGCTTTGCGCAACATGATTGCTTTTATTTTCATCAAAAGCACTTCAGAATCAAAAGGTTTGTTTAAATAATCATCTGCACCAACTTTGTATCCTTTTAACACATCTTCTTTCATAGATTTAGCGGTTAAAAATACAATTGGCACTTCTTTATTTTTATCTCTAATTTCTTTCGCTAATGTATATCCATCTTTGTATGGCATCATCACATCTAAAATACACATGTCAAAAGTGTCTTTTTTAAATTTTTCAAAACCTTCCATGCCATTTTTTGCTAGTGTTACATCAAAATCATTTAAAATTAAATAATCTTTTAATACTGCTCCAAAATTGGCATCATCTTCTACTAATAGAATTTTTTTGTTTTCTGTTTCCATAATTTTTCTAATTTATCAATGGTAATTTTATTATGAAGGTGCTACCCTTCCCTTTTTCGCTTTCAACAGTTATTTGACCATTATGGTCTTCAATTATTCTCTTTACGTAGGCAAGACCTAATCCATGACCTTTAACGTTATGTAAGTCTCCTGTATGTTCTCTGTAAAATTTCTCAAATATTCTTTTTTGAGCCACTTTACTCATTCCAGCTCCCTGGTCTTTAATTTTTATAATAATAAAATCCTTGATGTTCTCTGTATAAATATCTATTAGAGGATTCTCTGGAGAATATTTTATGGCATTATCTAAAATATTAACAATTACATTTGTAAAATGAACATCACTTAATAAAACGGAGGTTCTTTTTGCTTCCAAATGCTTGTTTATTGTTCCATTTCTATCTTCAATAATCAAATTAATATGTTCTACAGCATCTTCAACAATTTCATGAATATCAGTTGATTCTTTGCTGATGTCTAATTCTTTTCTTTCTAATTTTGAAATTCTTAAAACGTTTTCAACTTGTGCATGCATTCGTTTGTTTTCGTCTCTAATCATTTGCAGATAACGATGCACTTTTTCTTTATCATCAATAATTTTTGGATTTTTAATAGCGTCTAAGGCTAAATTTATCGTAGCTATTGGTGTTTTAAATTCATGCGTCATATTGTTGATGAAATCTGTTTTGATTTCAGAAATCTGTCTTTGTCTTATCAATTGGTTCAATGCGCTCGAATATGCAATTATTATAATCAGAGTAAAAATAATCGATAATGTTGTAATTCCAATTAATTCTGAAAATAAAAATTTCTTTTTCTCNGGAAAACTNACCATTAATTGGTATTTGCTATTTCCATCATTGTTGGTAAAAACCGGTGTTGTAAATGTAGTGTTTTTATCAAATTTAAAATTTTCAGACTTTATTTTTGTTGCCATTCCATTGCTATAAACTCCGAATTCAAAGGGCGTAATAACATCAGCTTGTTTGAGTTCGTTTTTTAGCAATTCATTCAGTTTTTCGTTAGAAACCCTTTCTGTCAAAGATTTTATTTCAACTAAATCTCTAAAGAATATTTCAAATTGAGCTTTGTCTAGCAATGCTATATTTCCCGATTTATTAATCGTAATATCAGGTTTTACATTGTTTTGAATTTGGGATTTATCAATCGAATTTGATGAATATATTTCTGTTTTTCTATTTGAAACGATACTATTCGCCTTGAGTGAATCCTTTTTTTTGTCAAAGAACGAAAGATTAATGTTGTAATCTTCTGATATTATACTATTCGAATAAATAATGGTTTCATTTGTTACCCTATTTTTTTGAACCAAAACAAAATCTAATAACTGACTTTTTTGAGGGTCTTTTCCGATACTGTCTTTTAATATGTTATATTGATTAAGAATACTGTAGGTTTCTTGCTGCTTTAAATCTTCAGCAACTTTACCAATTACTTGTTTTACATGGTATTTAAATTGATCTTCATTATTTTTGAATGAAGTATTTATCAAATACAATTGAACAAGGATAATGCCAATCAAAGATAAACTCATTAAAAAAACNAGTAATCTAAATAATGTTTTATTCATCATTACAAAATTAACATTTTAACACTTACTCTATGAATACATTAACCAAATATTAACATAAACCTCATTTTTTATTAATAATTGAAATATTCAAAGTATTGTAAATTTTTAATACTTGCGTTTTAGTCATTTCTAAATCAGTATTTTCTATAATAAAATCGCTGTTTTCAATTTTTTTTTCGTCAGAAATTTGATTGTTAATTCTTTTTACAATTTCATGAAAACCCAAATTATCTCTCGCAGCAATCCTTTTCATTCTCAAATCTAATGGTGATGTTATGGTGATGATCTTATCGCAATCTAAATTTGATTTACTTTCAAATAAAATAGCACTTTCCTTGATAACAAATTTTTCATTTTCATTTTTTTTAACCCAAAACAAAAAATCTTTTTTAACAAATGGGTGAACAATTGCATTTAGTACATTCAATTTTTCTGTATTTTTAAAAACTAAATCTGCCAGTTTTGCTCTATTTAATATATTATTTTCAAAAAACTCCTCACCGAAACTATTCTTTAATAAAACAATTATTTCAGGCACTTCCATTATTTTTTTTGCTTCTAAATCAGAATTATAAACGGGAACGCCTAACTCTTCAAATATTTTCGAAATAGTTGTTTTACCACTTCCAATTCCGCCCGTTAAACCTATAATTTTAGTCATAATCTTAAAAAAAATAATTCAGGAAAAGCTTTTTCTGGCGATAATTTTAAAAGTTTGATTTTATAAAATGACTTTAAAAATCCAAATCCGTAACCATAAAATTGAATAAAAGTAGTTAAAACCGAAATAAATCCAATAACAATGTTTTTATTTTCAAAGGAAGAAAAAATAAAAATCAGCAAAAAATAAATACTATAAAGCCAAGTAAAATAGGAAAAACCTAACACCGACAAAGCCAATGACACCAATAAACCAAGCGTAAAAAAAGTGGGGAATACATAAGTAATTTTTTCGTATTTTGGATACCACGTATTCAGAATCAACCTGGTTTTTCCAAATTTATTTACCTGTTTATAAAACTTTTCAAAATCAATTCTTCTTTTATGAAAAACATAAGCAGAAGAAATTAACCTTGTTTCAAAACCCAATTCCCACAATCTAATTGTTAAATCTGGATCTTCTCCGGGATGAATATTGCCAAAACCACCCGATTTTTCGAATGCTAAGTTTGAAATTCCCATATTGAAACTTCTAGGTTGAAATTTACCTATTTTTTCATTTCCACCGCGAATTCCGCCTGTCGTCAAAAAAGAAGTCATTGTAAAGTTAATCGCTTTTTGAATGGTTGAAAAACTGTCTAAAGCTTTATCTGGCCCTCCAAAACAATCAACAAAACTTTGGTTCAATTCTTTAAACACCTCATTTAAATATTGTTCTGGAATAATGCAATCTGAATCAAATATCAAAAAATAATCGCCTTTGGCTTTTTTCATTCCAAAGTTTCTTGAATCTCCGGGTCCTGAATTTGATTTAAAGAAATAGCTGATATTTAATTTACTTTTATATTTATCAACAACGTTCTCACATTTTTCAGTAGAACCATCTTCGATAATTAAAATTTCAAAATCTGCTTTAAAATTTGAGTTTGTCAAACTTTCAAGCATTTCTTCAATTTCTTGAGGACGGTTAAAAACAGGAATGATAACAGAAAAATACATTTGTGAAAATTTTTTTGTAAATATACTTATAATAAAAAAGCCATCCATAGACGACTTTTATATTTTTCTATTCAAAGTAATTATTTTGCTATTTTGTAGGTTTCTGCGCTCACCTTGTCTGATTTAGCATCATAAGTTTCAATAATCAAATCTCCATTTGTATCAAAATAACCAATTGCATATTTGTTTTTTGATTTTAAAATATAGCTGTTTGTAGCTGTTTTTCGTAACAAAGTTTTTGTTTTTGTATCGGGAATAATCATTGAATAACCATTTGCATCTAATGATAATTGCACTTTTTTTCCGTTTGATTCATAATAAGATGAGCGATCGACATCCACGGTTCTTGTAGAGCCATCAGCATTTATAACTTGTGTTTTTGAAGTAATTTCAACTGGAGTTGGTTTGATATCTTTGTTCAATTCGTTAGAATATGGATTTTCTAATTCAACATTTTGCACTTCTTTAACATCTTGTTTTTTAATTGATTGTTTTTCTCCATCGGAATCTTTAGTTGTAGTAATAGTTGTTTTACTAACTTCTGTTACATTCTTTATTTGCGCATTTGCATTTAGAGTAAGAACGCTAATGGCAATACCTAGAATTATTGTTTTCATATGATTTGAATTTAAAGTTATTGCACAAATTTACGTTCATAAATCTTTTGACTTATTACATAATTTTAGTTAAAGATTATGATTTTGAGAAATTTATTTTGATTATTTTTTAAAAAATATAAAGCATATATTTGCAAACTTTTAAAATAAATTCATAAAAATGAAAGCAGGAATTGTAGGATTACCTAATGTTGGAAAATCAACCTTATTCAATTGTTTATCAAATGCAAAAGCACAAAGCGCTAATTTTCCGTTTTGTACGATTGAGCCAAATATAGGAGTGGTAAATGTGCCAGATCCGCGCATCGAAAAACTGGAAGAATTGGTTAAACCAGAAAGGGTTCAAATGGCGACAGTTGATATCGTTGACATTGCCGGTTTGGTAAAAGGAGCAAGTAAAGGAGAGGGCTTAGGAAATCAATTTTTGGCAAATATCCGCGAGTGTAATGCGATTATTCATGTTTTACGTTGTTTTGATAATGATAACATTATTCACGTTGACGGAAATGTAAATCCAATTCGAGATAAAGAAACAATTGATATTGAGTTACAATTAAAAGATTTAGAAACTGTAGAAAAACGTTTGGAAAAAGTGAAACGTGCAGCAAAAACAGGAAATAAAGAAGCACAAGTTGAAGAAGGATTGTTAAATAGAATTCGAGAAAGTTTGTTGCAAGCCAAATCTGCAAGAACAGTTGAGCCAAAAGGATTTGAAGAAGAAGAATTATTTGAAAATTTTCAACTGATCACTTCAAAACCAGTTTTATATGTTTGTAATGTTGATGAAGATTCTGCCGCAACGGGCAATAAATACGTAGAATTGGTGCGAGAACTTGTTAAAGATGAAAATGCTGAAGTAATTGTTTTGGCTGTAGGAACTGAGGCAGATATAACAGAATTAGAAACGTACGAAGAGCGGAAAATGTTTTTAGAAGACATGGGTTTGCAAGAACCTGGCGCTTCCGTATTAATTCGTGCCGCTTATAAATTATTGAAACAACAAACTTATTTTACGGCTGGAGTCAAAGAGGTACGAGCTTGGACAATAAATATTGGCGCAACTGCGCCTCAAGCAGCTGGTGTAATTCACACCGACTTTGAAAAAGGATTTATTCGTGCGGAAGTAATTTCGTACGAAGATTATGTAACTTATGGTTCAGAATCAAAAGCCAAAGAAGCAGGAAAATTTAAAGTGGAAGGAAAAGAATACATCGTTAAAGATGGAGATGTGATGCACTTTAGGTTTAATGTTTAAAAATTAAAATGAAAATTTATCTAAACCGTTCAAGTGATTGAGCGGTTTTTTTTGGCATAAAAATTGAATAATTTTTTTTAAAAATTTACAATATGAAAAAAATTGTTGTTATAGTCGTTTCAAGTTTTATTTTTTGCTCCTGTAAAGATAAAGCTGCATTTCAAGACAGTTTTACTTTCTACTTTGAAAACCCTCAGCCTAGTAATGATAGCGAATTAACTTCAATTCCAAATAAATTTATTGGAGAGTATATTAATTCAGATTCGGTGGTTTTGAAGATTAGTAAAAACGCCATCACTTCTGAGAATTTATTTAAATTCAAATTTTCAAAAAACCAAATGGATTCATTAAAAACAGAATTCAATTTCGCAAACGGTAAGTACATTTCAAAAATAAACAACACTGTTTTTGATTATAAAATGGTAGGCGATTCTATAGAATTTTCCTCAAGAGAGATCGATACGATTTTTATTTTCTCGGATAGTCAAAAGGCAAAACGAATTAACGGAGTTTTGGTCTTAAATGAAAAAAAATCAAAATATTGGGAAGTTACATTTGTAAATTTGAATAAGAACAATCTTGAATTCAAACATTTATACGCTGAAAACGATTTGANAAGGATGGATTCTATCACCAAAATTCATTCAAAAACGATTGATTCAACTACTTTCATCATAAATCCTACAAGAAGAGAATTCAGCAAATTTATTCAATTAAAAGAATTTGGTTATCAACAAGTTTATACAAAAACTTCCAATTGATTTTTAGTTTTTTCTAAAAATACGATTTAGATTTTTTTTACCCTAATAAAACTTGGTTTGACCAACAATTTTTCCGTTTGCTCAAGATTATAAATGACTTGAAAACTATCAACTTCCAACATCCAACTTCTAACTTCTAACGTCTAAAATTGTCAATATCATTCTTAATAACTTTGGTTTTGTAAGTATTTAAATTTGACGGATATTTGGTATATTGCACAAAATCGATAATTTTAAAATGTCAGAACAAAATCAATATACGGAGGACAATATTCGTTCACTCGACTGGAAAGAACACATTAGAATGCGTCCCGGAATGTACATCGGAAAGTTAGGCGACGGCTCTTCGGTTGACGATGGAATTTATATATTGCTCAAAGAAGTAATTGACAATTGCATCGATGAATTTGTAATGGGGTCAGGAAAAACCATAGAAGTGACCATTAAAGACAAAACGGTTTCTGTNAGAGATTACGGCCGTGGAATTCCACTTGGGAAAGTTGTCGATGTAGTTTCTAAAATGAATACCGGTGGAAAATACGATTCTTTGGCTTTTAAAAAATCCGTTGGTTTAAATGGAGTTGGAACAAAAGCTGTCAATGCACTTTCCAATTATTTCCGCGTAGAATCAGTTCGTGACGACAAGCAAAAAGGAGCAGAATTTTCAGCTGGAAATTTGGTTTTAGAAGAAGAAATAGTCGAAACCACCAAACGAAAAGGGACGAAAGTTACTTTTATTCCTGACGAAGCAATCTTTAAGAATTANAAATTCAGAAATGAATATGTAATAAAAATGTTGAAGAATTATTGCTATCTAAATACGGGTTTAACGATTATTTACAATGGCGAAAAGTTTTATTCTGACAATGGACTACGTGATTTATTAGATGAAAATATAGCTGAAGAAGATAAAGTATATCCGATTATTCATCTTTTGGGAGATGACATTGAAGTGGCGATAACGCACAGCAAATCGCAATATTCTGAAGAATACCATTCATTCGTAAATGGTCAAAATACAACGCAAGGAGGAACGCATTTAGTTGCTTTTCGGGAAGCGATTGTAAAAACAATTCGAGAATTCTACAACAAAGGTTTTGAACCTTCGGATATAAGAAAATCGATAGTTTCTGCCGTTAGCATAAAAGTAATGGAACCTGTTTTTGAATCGCAGACCAAAACCAAATTGGGTTCAACTGAGATTGGTTCTGAGCCAGGAATGCCATCTGTTCGAACTTTTGTAAATGATTTTATAAAAAATAAACTAGACAATTTCTTACATAAAAATCCTGAAGCTGCCGATTTACTGTTGCGAAAAATTCTTCAAGCAGAACGTGAACGTAAAGAATTGTCTGGCATCAGAAAATTAGCCAAAGACCGAGCGAAAAAATCCAATTTACACAATAAAAAATTACGTGATTGTCGGGTGCACTTGCCAGATATCAAAAATCCAAGGTATTTAGAAAGCACACTTTTTATCACCGAAGGAGATTCTGCATCGGGTTCAATCACTAAATCTAGAGATGTAAACACACAAGCAGTTTTTAGTTTGCGCGGAAAACCGCTGAATTCTTATGGAATGAGCAAAAAAATTGTTTATGAAAATGAGGAATTCAATTTGCTGCAAGCGGCTTTGAATATCGAAGAAGACATGCAAGATTTGCGCTACAATAACATCGTCATTGCAACGGATGCCGACGTCGACGGCATGCACATTCGTTTGTTGTTAATCACATTTTTCTTGCAATTTTTTCCAGAATTGATAAAAGACGGGCATTTGTATATTTTGCAAACGCCATTGTTTAGGGTGAGAAATAAAAAAGAAACCATTTATTGCTATTCTGAACAAGAACGCAAAGATGCGATTGAAAAACTAAAACCCAAGCCAGAGATTACTCGATTTAAAGGTTTAGGAGAAATTTCTCCCGATGAATTCAAGAATTTTATTGGNGAAACCATCCGTTTGGACCCAATTATGATGGATAAAAACACTTCAATAGAACAATTGTTGTCTTTCTATATGGGCAAAAACACACCAGACCGTCAAGAGTTTATTATCAAAAATTTGAAAGTAGAGTTGGATCAAATTGAAGCCAATTAATAGAGATTTTATTAAATATCATTTTTCTATAAAAAAAGAATTTGCTACTAGGAATGGTATCAAAACAAAGAAGTTGATAAGTTGTAGTTCATGAATCAAATACGAATATTGATTTTTAAATAGTTAAAAAAATACTGAAATAATTCAGCATAAATGAAAGACGAAGAAGACGAAAATACAATCCCTGAGGATCAAAATGAAGACCATCAAAATGAAGAAGTTTTCGAAGAAATAATTGCTGTTGCAAAGGATAATTTTGAAGGGGAACATTTTTACAACCTCCAAGAAACAGGTGAAGATACCATTACCAAAGTTACAGGGATGTACAAAGATTGGTTTTTGGACTACGCTTCCTATGTGATTTTAGAACGGGCTGTTCCTGCTATCGAAGACGGTTTTAAACCTGTTCAGCGTCGGATTATGCATTCGTTGAAAGAGCTTGATGATGGNCGTTATAACAAAGTTGCGAATGTTGTTGGACATACTATGCAATACCATCCGCATGGTGATCAAAGCATCGGCGATGCAATGGTGCAAATTGGTCAAAAAGAGTTATTAATCGACTGTCAAGGAAACTGGGGAAATATACTTACCGGGGACGGCGCTGCGGCTTCTCGTTATATCGAAGCACGTTTATCTAAATTTGCCTTAGAAGTCATTTATAGTCCGAAAATTACCGATTGGGGCGTTTCTTATGACGGTCGNCGTGCTGAACCGAATAATTTACCCGTAAAATTCCCATTGCTTTTGGCGCAAGGCGCCGAAGGTATTGCAGTTGGATTGTCAACAAAAGTACTGCCACACAATTTTAATGAGTTGATCGATGCTTCGATAAAAATCTTGAAAGGCAAACCATTTACGATTTATCCAGATTTTCAAACTGCGGGAATTGCAGATGTTTCAAATTATAATGACGGTCTTCGAGGAGGACGTGTTCGGGTGCGTGCTAAGATTGGTCAATGGGATAAAAACACTTTGGTTATAACTCAAATTCCTTTTTCAACTAATACTTCAACTCTTATCGATAGTATATTGAAAGCCAATGATAAAGGAAAAATAAAAATTAAAAAAATTGAAGACAATACCGCTGCCGAAGTTGAAATTTTAATTCACCTTTTTCCAGGTGTTTCTCCCGATAAAACCATAGATGCGCTTTTTGCTTTTACTGCTTGTGAAACTTCCGTTGCGCCTTTGGGTTGTGTGATTGAAGACAATAAACCGCTTTTTATCGGTGTTTCGGATATGTTGAAAATATCTACCGATAGAACGGTAGGTTTGCTAAAAAGTGAATTAGAAATTCAGTTGAGCGAGCTAGAAGAACAATGGCATTTTCTTTCTTTAGAACGTATTTTTATCGAAAATAGAATTTATCGAGATATTGAAGAAAAAACAACGCGTGAAGATGTAATAAAAGCAGTTGATGATGGACTTAAACCACACATTCAAAATTTAAAAAGGGCCATTACAGAAGAAGATATATTACGTTTGTTAGACATCCGAATCATGCGCATATCTAAATTTGACAGTAACAAAGCACAAGATAAAATTGAAGCATTAGAAGGTGATATTGAAAAGGTAAAGTTTGATTTAGAGCATTTAATCGATTTTGCGATTGCTTATTTCACCAAACTGAAAGACAAGTACGGAAAAGGTAGAGAACGCCAAACTGAATTGCGAAGTTTCGACAATATCGAAGCGACAAAAGTGGTTTTAAGGAATACAAAATTATATGTCAATAGAGAAGAAGGTTTTGTCGGAACCGGATTGAAAAAAGATGAATATATTACTGAATGTTCTGATATTGATGACGTTATCGTTTTTCTTCGGGATGGGAATATGATGATTTGCAAAGTCGATGAAAAGAAATTCGTTGGGAAAGACATCATTCATATTGACATTTTTGATAGAAACGACAAACGTACCATTTACAATATGATTTACCGCGATGGAAAATCTGGTCCTTCTTACATTAAACGNTTTAATGTTTCTGGNGTAACTCGTGACAAATTATACGATTTAACCAATGAAACTGCTGGATCGCANGTATTGTATTTNTCNCATAATCCTAATGGTGAAGCTGAGGTTTTAACCATTTTATTGAGACAAGTTGGAAGCATCAAAAAACTAAAATGGGATGTTGATTTCGCTAATACAGCAATCAAAGGAAGAACTTCGAAAGGAAATTTAGTTACAAAATACCCAATCAAAAAAATCGAACTAAAAGAAAAAGGAATTTCTACACTTTTACCAAGAAAAGTTTGGTTCGACGATACTGTGCAACGTTTGAATGTCGATGCTCGTGGAGAATTACTCGGAGAATTTCGTCCGAGTGATAAGATTTTGATAATTTCTCAAACGGGAAAATTGAAAGTTATTACGCCAGAATTGACTACGCATTTTGAAGTGGATATGGTGGTTTTGGAAAAATGGATTCCGAAAAAGCCAATCTCAGCGATTTATTATGATGGTGAAAAAGAGCGTTATTATGTGAAACGTTTTTTAGTTGAGGTTGAGAATAAAGAAGAAGTTTTTATCACCGAACATCCTAATTCTCAACTCGAAATTGTTGCAACAGATTATCGACCGGTGGCAGAAATTGTTTTTGCTAAAATTAAGGGAGTTCAAAAAGAAACTCAAACTATTGATTTAGAATCATTTATTTCAGTCAAAGGAATGAAAGCTTTAGGCAACCAATTAACAACTGACAAAATCAAGCAAGTTAATTTATTAGCGCCCTTGCCATATGAAATTCCAGTTGACCTAGTTCAAGACAATCTTGAAACAACCGATGAAGTAGGTTTTTCTGATGAAAATTTAAGTGCTGATGATGACGGACAAATCACCTTGAGTTTAGATTAAATTCAATTTTAAATAAAAAAAATAATGTCCTCAAAACTGTTTTATCAACTGTTAAACAGAAATTTTCCTTTTAATCCAACGGTCAAACAGGATATTTTTTTTCAACAAATTGCAGAGTTTATAACCAACAACAATAGCAATGAGATTTTTGTGCTTAAAGGTTATGCCGGAACAGGAAAAACGACCGTCATTTCTACAATTGTCAACAATCTTATTGAAATTAATAAAAAATATGTTTTGTTGGCTCCCACAGGTCGCGCTGCAAAAGTAATTGCCAATTATTCGCATAAACCAGCTTTTACAATTCACAAAAAAATTTACTTTCCTAAAAAGGGTAGTGGTGGAGGTGTGAATTTCATTTTACAACAAAACAAACATAAAAACACCTTTTTTATCGTCGATGAAGCGTCTATGATTTCTGATGTAAATTCAGAATCAAAAATGTACGAAAACGGTTCTTTGCTCGATGATTTGATTTCTTATATTTACAGCGGAACAAACTGTAAAATGATTTTAATTGGTGATACAGCACAATTACCACCTGTAAATTTAGATATTTCGCCCGCATTAAATATCGATACTTTATCGATGAATTATGATAAAGAAATTAANCACATTGAACTTGATGAAGTGATGCGTCAGGAAGAAAAATCGGGTATTTTATTCAATGCAACAGTTCTTCGTGAGGTTTTAAAAGACGATTTTATAACCGAATTTAAGTTTAATTTAAAGGGTTTCAA
>JGI25917J50250_1000184_pt1 | contig 16370 bp, 17 predicted proteins | sample LauGreSBDMM110SN_4_FD_50250 | JGI IMG/M metagenome (IMG submission 50250) | reverse complement strand
GCCAAAGAACTACAAAAATGTGGTTATGAGAGTTACGGTAATGAAGTTTTATACAACGGATTAACCGGCGAACAACTAGAAACCAATATTTTCATTGGCCCTGTCTTTTACCAGCGCCTCAAGCACATGGTGAATGACAAGCAACACAGTCGTTCAATTGGGCCCATGGTCAATTTGACGCGCCAGCCCGCTGAGGGTAGAAGCAGGGATGGTGGTTTCCGTATTGGAGAGATGGAACGTGATGTTATGATCGCGCATGGAATGTCGAAATTCTGTAGAGAAAGACTGTACGACGTTTCAGATAAATACGCCGTGCACGTATGCAAGAAATGCGGCATGATCGCTTCGTACAACGACGGAAAGAAAAATAGGATGTATTCAAACGCCGATTTCAAGATCCATCTATGTAAAAACTGTGATAATACAACGGATTTTGCAAAGGTCGAAATCCCATATGCCTACAAACTGATGTCTCAAGAATTGCAAACTATAAATATTGTACCTCGTATTATTACCGAGTAATTTAACAATTGGTATTTTCAATAAATTAGTTTTTTTCTTTTATTATTATATAAATGGCAAAGAACTCACGTAGTCGCAGAAACCACAAAAAGGGAGGTAGTCCTGGTCGTTCTCGTACAACTAAAAGAAGCGCGCAGGTCGGAATTCCTATGCCAGAACATCGTCGTGAGCAAATCTTACAATTTGAAGAACGATCAGCAAGATTTAGTTTTCCCGACATGACCGAAGAAGAAAGAGAACAGCATGCTAATAGAAGAAGCGCAGTATTAAATATGCTTCGTTTCAAACGCGGAACATCCGACTGGTCAAAAATCACTACTTTAGGCATTGCGATTTCTCACGCAATTAACATGCCCAAATAAATTATTTATTATAACTATTATTAGAAGTGTTATAATATTATAATTTTTTTTAACGCGACTGCTTTATGTAAAATATATAAATATTTATTCGATAGATTATAAAATGGAAGACACTGAAATTAATGACATTCGAGGCGCCGGTGATTTTAAAGGATTTACCTTCTCAAAATACAAAAAAACAGAAGTTCGTAAACAACTTGTCGAGAACATTGTGAAAGGCAAAATCGAACCAGCATGCTATTGGTGCGCAGAACTCATATGCGCAGGACATTATTCTGATATATGGGAAATTATATTACATTACACAGGAAAACATATACATTTAGGAAACCCCAAGATTGTAATTTATTTACAAAGCCGATTTGAACTATTCAAAAATGTAGTTGCGCAGGGACACTTTTATGATGATTTACAATTAAGAAACAATAGCACAATACGAAAACTGTTCGCGGAAATCATTAGCATAATCGCCACATCAAATAAAAAAAACTGTTTCGAACCGATCAAAATAAATCGAGAAGAAGAATTTGATATGACACAAATGACAGAGCGATTAAAGGCACCTAATGTCGGTTATATTGAAGACGTATTCAAGAAAGAGGATCCGAAAGAGTTGTTTATACCAGTAAACGAGTTCATCTATAACATATCGAATGAGCGCAAAAACATGTTATCGGCATGCTATTGGATCGAATGGATGGTGGAATTCGACGCAATATGTAAAAAACGAAAGACGCCATGTTATTGTCAAAATCGGAAATTTGTCAATGTAGAGAAAAAGTTCTCAAAAGATATCATTTGGATTTTGTGGGACGCCCTCTTAATATACAGCGAACGCACCAATAACGAATTCATAAAAAAACTCATGCAGGGGTTGGTGGACATATTTTCGATCAAATATACAACAGCATCATGCAAGAAAAGACGATACCTTCTTTATTTTGCAGTGGCGATATTGACGGAGCCGGTTCCAATTAACATCGACTTGACACCCAATAAAGAAATTGTCCAAAATGTTGTAAGTAAAATCAACTCGATTTATAAGCAAATCAAAAAGAACGAAGAGAGCCCTAACACCGAATATTTATTTGCAAACGTTGAGAAGAAGAACACATTCGAAAAATCAATGAAACAAATGGAATTAGTAAACTCGATAACATTTTCGCGCGATCCTTAATAATTTGTTCTCATTTCCGATAACAAATTATTTGTTTAAAAAGCTGATCCGAATGCTCCTCCCAACAAACTATTGGCGGCCATAGGTCCTCCATATGATTGAGCGGGTTGAGAATTTCCTCCGCCCATCATGTTCTCATATGTTTCCATTATGCTATTTTGCTTTGTTGTGGCAATAGGAGCAGGAGGATATATATTTGGTTGAACATGAGAATTATCTAAATAGTCGGCCTGACTGATCATGTGACTAGAAGAAACCGGTTGGCTGAAGCGAACGTTTTTTTTTGTGGCAGCTTGCTTATTCTCAGAGCTTTGTCCGTCCCACAATTCAACAGCGCGATCAAATAAAATATTTACCTTGATGCCTATCTTTGTTTGAATGCTTAATACAATAATCAAAAACGCAAGGATAACATTCGTCAATGTCAAACTTTCGTACTTAAAACCACTATATGTTGGGAAATAAGTAATAATGCGGTGAATTACAATTACACCACAAAACATAATAATGAGTTGTATCAAAATTTCGGCTAAAAGTTCTAAACTGCTGTTCTGAGTATCAGCGTCTGGAACAAAACGCTGTATTGTCTTATTCAATAATATGATTGGTAAAACACCCATCGTTGCATACTGAATAGTGTTCAATATTTCGGCCTTTCCGTCCTCGGTTGTAGAAAATACATGAGATAAAAAGGTTTTTTTGTCAGCACCGCCTTTCGTTTCTTGTAAAATATCCATTATATATAAACTGGTATTAGAAAATATATATTATGTAAGTGTTCAGAATTTCAAATTAACTAAATGATTTTATTGCAATATAAGATATATTGAAAAAATAACTATATAGAGAATTTCTCATATATGACTTTATATTTTAAGTAATGAGTGCAGCAAATGCGGCAGCCAGAAAAAGAAGAGCGCCCATCGAGGCGCCCCAAAGAGCCGGACCTACTAATACTTTTCAGTCGGCGCAGGATCAACAGTCCCGTCCTGCTGGTCTTACTCTTCCTCAGGTTATTTCGGTAATTGATGCCAGATTGATCAACCTCGAGACTTACGTGAAAGATGCCAAGGCGGCCAAGCCTTCGAGTGAGGTTTCGAATAAGAACGCCCCTTCGAGCGTGTTTTCAATCACGGAGAATGACGTTTTTATGCAGGAGCTCGAGGGCCGATTTGAGGTATTAGTTGAGGAGATCAATAATCTTAAGGATATGTTGTTGAAGTTGCAGTCTTATACTATGGACGTGAATAAGACGCTTATGGAGGAGCGAGTGCGCGTATTTTCTGATTTAGGAAGTATGTCAGACAAACACAACAATGAACATCAAAATGAGAATATTGCTTCTCAACAAGATGATGTGGATAATAGTTTTCTTCTATCTAGTATGGATCTTCGCGGGTTAGTAAATGAGGAATTTAACCCCTCAATATTAACCAGCAATGAATAAATAAAATAATGTGTTAACAAATATAAATAATATGTATCTTTATCTATAATGAATAAAGATACAGGCTTAACTGAACAAATACAAAGGCTACAGAACGAATTTTACGCAAAGCAACCAAAGAATACGTTTTTTAAATCTGCTCAGAAACTAGAATGTGCTTCCGCTGTGGCAAATGGCATAAATGTCGAGGAGATGGCACAGAGAACATTTTTTATAATGCCGAACACGAATAAGGTCTTTATGGATTATACACTTTTTAAACTCTATGGACACCAAGATATATATATTTACCTTGTCGATTATTTATTGTTTTTGTTTAATATTATTATCCCAAAATACGACAATTTCGAAGTGCACGTAAATGTAGAGGGCCTTACAATTTCCGCGTGTCAACGACATAAAATCGGAATTGAACTTTTTCTTACGCGATGCCTGCATCACGAAACCGAATATTCCAGCAAATGCACAAAACTTGTTCTTTATAACATCCCTACTGTTTTTGAAACTGTTCGACAATTAATAAATCCATTGATCCATCCATCGGTTAAGAAAAAAATTGAATACCACAAGAAAGAAGAAAGTCAAGCAATTCTTCAAGAACTATTGAAATAAGTTATATAAAGCTACACCACATATACATATACAATGGAAATCACACTCAAGAATAACGCCAAGGCAGAAACTTTTGTCGCTATTTTCCAATACATGAGGATCTTTTCGGACAACGTCAATGTGATATTTGAAGAAAATCGTATGTATTTACAATCTATGGACACGTCACGCGTTTCTATATTCGAAGTTGAACTACAAAAGGATTGGTTTGACAAATATGAAAGCTCGAAGGCTGTTTGTTTGGGAATAAGCACGAGTTTACTATATAAAATTCTAAGTGCTCGCGAAAAAACCCAAGAACTTAATATTATTTATAACGAAGAAGAAAGCGATAAACTCTCATTACATTTTACATGCGACAACAAAACCGTATTTGATAAACACTTCGAAATGCCACTCATTGACATTGATGAACAGCTTATGGAAATTCCCGAAACGGAAAGTCATGCTGAGCTTACTATAAATTCGGTTAACTTCGCCAATATCATCAATCAGTTAAAAATGTTCGGTGACACATTGGATATTGAGTGCTCAGAAGAAAAAATAACGCTATATTCAAATGGTCAAGAAACAGGTAAAATGTCAGTTGAAATTGGCATCGACGATCTTAATGAGTTCTCAATTAATGAAGGTGCAAATTTAAAACTGTCGTTTAGCCTTACATGTTTGCATAATATTTGTCTTTATAATAAAATTTGTAAGGAAGTCGACATTAAGTGGATTACTGACTTTCCCATGCAAATTACATACAAAATCGACGAGAAAGCAAAAATGAAATTCTATCTGGCCCCAAAAATCAGCGACGATTAGAGATCGCGATTATACGTTGTAATATTATTTTTTTTGAATAATAATATTATAAATGAATGTTCTCATAAACGTGTTTATTTTTATCCTTGTGTTGTTTTTATATATTCATATAAATCATCAATTTAAGAGAAGTGAGGATTTAGAAATATACGAAATGGATTTCACCACAAATAAAAACCTCCAAGAGATATGCGAATTAAAACAGCCCGTCCTCTTTGAATATAAGCCATTTCATAACGAATTTTTTGATAATGTAACTGTCGATGTTATTGAACAGCAAAGCAGCCTTGACGTAAAAATAAAAGACGTCAATGATTATTTTAACGAGGACGCGAATATTGACTACGTGGTTTTGCCCCTACAAAGCGCTCGCACATTAATGACCACAGATACCCGATCTAATTACTTTACAGAAAACAATGAGGACTTTATCGAGGAAGCCGGGTTATACAACGAATTTTTTGAGAACAATTTTTACTTAAAACCGGATCTTACTGTGCAAACCAAATATGATATCCTCATGGGATCAAATGGTGCGACTACGCCGTTACGATACCATAGTCACTATCGCCAGTTTTTCTGTGTAAACTCAGGCAAAATACACGTAAAAATGACGCCATGGAAAAGCTCAAAACATTTGAACCCTATAAAAGATTTCGAAAATTATGAGTTCCGCAGCCCAATTAATGTATGGAAACCACAACGCGAATACGCAAACCGAATGGATAAGCTGAAGTTCCTGGAGTTCGACGTCCATGAAGGATTTGTTTTATATGTACCACCATTTTGGTGGTATAGCATAAAGTTCTCAAACGAACGCGATAATTTGGTGTCAGGGATTACATATAATTCTATAATGAACTGCATAAGCAATATTCCGAATTATGGGCTTTATTATCTACAACAGAGTAATATTAAAAAGCGCGTGGCGAAAGTATTGGAAATCCCCGAAAAGGAACCCGACGAAATAGTATCTGAGACTGTTCCGGAGAGCGAAACCGTTTCAGATGCGCAACAGGGCCAAATATAGTAAGGCGGTTAAGAATGGGCCTTGATTAGTTTTTATAACACGATAAATGATAAATTTGTCATAACCAAATGTTCTTATCTTATTCAGATTTTCTATAAGTTGAGAACAAATGATAAAAAAAGGAACGCAATTAAAATGACCAAACGCGGATGTAATAAGCATGCAATTCATTAAAACATTGAAATATAGAAGCGCTGTCAAAAAACGCCATGTAGCTTCCATCCCAAACATAACCGGCAGAGTATATATTTTATTAATTCGATCCCCTGTTACATCATGCATATCCAATAGAATTTCGTTACATAGCGAACTAAAAAACAAAAAGGTATTTACCATGGTGAATAACTGTGACGTTTTATAATCCATGATAATGTTAGGATTTGCGGCCAATCCCGAGAACATTGCGGAGCAAGAGACCACAGACGCACAAAATACGTTTTTTATGAAAGGCAAACGTTTAAACAAAGGCGTATACAAAACAACCGCTACTGTTGCGACATTTGCAGTGGTGGCCAAATAACTTGGCAAATAACGCGACCCTAGGAATTTCGCCCCAGCTAGCATTGCGACCGAATAAATCACCGCCTCTCGTTTAGAAATCTTTCCTGTAATTAGTGGGCGTGTTGGGTTATTTATCCGATCCGCTTTAATGTCAAATAAATCATTGACTATCATACTACCCGACATGACCAGAAGCGTGATTGCGACACTTGCCCTGAATGGAACAGATCGAACCAATTCGAGAACATTCGGGCGAGCGATCCATCCGCCAGTAAAACATAACATCGTCGTTGGTAGAATGTTATTCGATCGTATTATTTTTTTGACCGACCCTATTTTATCCATGATGGGTTGAAACGGCGGGGTAAAATCATAGGCTTCGAACATGCTCATTTGGGTTACTTGGACGGCTCGCTGTGGCGCGACCAGTCCATTCACAAACGGCACCAATAAAAAAATGTAATGTAAAATCTTCATTATACTCTGTAAGCGGGTTCGCTTTAATTGTTTTACATTCTATTGTCTATTTCTTATCCAAAACCACCTCCTTGAGAACATTTTTCATGATCTTTTCCATGTATTTCGCGTCTTCTTCCTCGTTTCGCCCTCCAAGCGCGGCCAAAGATAGCTGAATGTATTCGTCGTTTTGCTTTGTATTTATATTAATACAATCCGGGTTCTCTTCCTGCCATTTGGGTAATTGCCTCAAATTTTTCTGCGCCACAATATTCACCGCCTTTTTTAGTTTATTCTTCGTGGGGTTCTCCTTTTCCCATGAATTTTCGTCTTTAATATACAACGTCTCTCGTTTAATATCCGTACAATGGATCGGCCTTTTGTGCACATCGATCTGTTTCAAACCATTCACAATAATACGCGAAATTCCCTCTACAAAGCCCAAGCGACCAGTGGCCTCGAAATCCTGTACCTTCAGCTGAAGAGAATTGACAAAGTCCATAATATTGAGAGCATCTTTACACTCTTCGTTCAAGAAAAACTGCAAATTAAACTGGTTATTCATTGTGCTGTTATTCACCACGGTCTGTTGTTTTGACATCTCAATAATTTTATTATTCTGTTCGATGAGGACATTATGAAGCTCCTTATTTTGGCGTATCAATTCCACCAACAAATCGCTCGACGTCTCTTTTTTAATATCAATATCCGGTGTTTTTTCGATTTGAATGGGTTCCGGTTCGGAAAGAGCTCGCGCGCATTTTTTCTTATGTGTATGTAAACTCTGACGATGTTTGTACTCACATCCACAAACACATTGAAAACATCGTGTGGCGACTTTTGTCGGATTTTGTAAGTATTCGTCAGTAGAAAGATGTTTACGAGTGGAAAAATGTTTTGTAAGATCCGATTTTTTATACGTAATATAGTCACAAGCTTCACAATAAAATTTTTCGGCGACTTTCGGCGACTTTTTGTCAGTCATCTTGTCAGTATAATCTACTGACACAAAACTCTCCTAAACGTCCCTACGCATTTTTATTAAAAATTTATGCAGCCAAGTTTTGGCGTATTTTTTCGTGTTTTGCTGCATTATCGAGTGAAGTGATATTTTCGCCAACATTTGGGCCTCTACTTTTTCATTTTGGACATTTTTAAAATGTCCAATTTTCAAAAGTGAGCCCGATTCTTTTTTGGTAATTTGTATTGATCCAAAAATACAAATTACTATTTAATTTGAGGAAAAAGTAGTGTATCTACTCGATGATGCGTCAGAAGAATATGTTGTTACTTGAGAACTTGATCCCGGTGAATAAGTCGATGTTGTGACAGCGGTCGATGCTGTAGTGGTCGGTGGCGAATAAGCTGACGTAACTGGTGATGCCGCTGTAGTTTCATATGCGTATGTAGGCGTCGATGTCGTAACGTCATAGGATGACAAAGTTACGGGCGACGAATAATCAGACGAAAGCGACGATGCCATAGTAACTTGATATGACGAGGCGGTAGTTTCATATGGTGATGAATAATCAGACGAAAGCAACGACGAGGCAGTAGTTTCATATGGTGATGAATAATCAGACGAAAGCAACGACGAGGCAGTAGTTTCATATGGTGACGAATAATCAGGCGAAAGCAATGACGTCGCAGTAGTTTCATATGGCGATGATGCAGAAGTAGTTTCGTACGGCGACGAGTACGCAGATGACAGTGATGGCGCAGAAGTAGTTTCGTAAGCGTAGGAGGGCGATGGCGTATCTTCAGGAGAAGGAGTTTCTTGAGGATAAGGCGTATCTTCAGGAGAAGGCGTTTCTTGAGGAAAAGGAGTGTTATTGCTCGAAGATGATAATTGATTTTCTGGCAAATTTGAGGCAGGCGTTGAGGGCGGAAGCACAAAAACTTCACCTTGCGAAATGGGGGTAAACGTAGGAGCTATTTGAGGTGACATTCCTCCAGCAGAAGGAGCATTCTGGGGGGTGGGCATAGATGAGTTTTGCGATGAGGAATTAAATGCAGGAGACGATGTGATTGTTGGAATAGCAGCATTGTTTATCGGTCTAGGAAAATTGGTCGTTACCGTAGGAGAAATGTTCGACGAACGGCCAGGAGTTGTTGTTCCCTTTAGATTTAAGGGATTGGTTACGCCTAATAGTTTAACATCGGGGCTGTTTTCGTATTTATTATTAATAACAATAGAAACATTATCTTCCTCTTCGTTTATTTGTATAGGGTTTTTAATCAAATGAATAGGAGCATAAGTAGTTAAAATAGGGAATATACGGAAAGTCAAATGATCCCCCCCAATAATGAACAATAATGCTAAAATTATTAATGCAAAAATTAAAAACTGAGAAACAACTTTATCCATATTCGTATACTATCTGTAAATATAAAAATCTAATATATATGTATAAATGTTGTGGGTCAAACGTTTGATTGTCGCTTCCGTCATTTTATTGGCGTTGGATTTTTCATATATCATGGCAACAAAAAAGATATTCGAGGATCAAATCATTAATGTACAACGTGTGATAATGACAGTGAAACCAGTTGGTGCTATAGCATGCTACATTTTCTTGATTTTCGGCCTTTATTATTTCATATTACAAAACAAAAGGCCAGCAACGGACGCCGCTCTACTTGGTTTAGTTATTTATGGTGTGTATGAAACAACCAACTACGCCATATTAAAAAAATGGAGCCCGTTCGTTGTCCTAATTGATACTCTCTGGGGAAGCATATTATTCGGGTTAACTACCCATTTCACGTACATGATCGTATAATATTTTCTAAAGCGGGCGTTTTCATTTTTTTTAATATTATTTTTCCACCGTATTTTTGAGCGAACTCTTTAATTGATAATTGTTTTTCTGAACCATTACCAATACTATTTTGATAGACCACTCTTTTTTGTTCATCGGGTTCATAACCATAATAACTATAAAATTCCTCGCCTAAATCATCATCTGGAAAATCTACCGTTTTTTTTTCATTATCGATTACACCTCCAAAATTGGAAATGCGGTTTTCCCATAGTGAGCAACGACTTGCGTAATAAAGCCAATCATAAAAGTATTCTCTTTCCGCAACGATATTGGATGCCTGAAATAATAGGTTTACTTCTTTTCGAATAGGAAAACGGTAAGCGTTTTGTAACACAAACCTCGCGTCGCCTGGTTTGTCAACTTCGATTGTGTCATATTTATTCATTTCTTCAATGTTTATTTTGAAAGTCAAGAATGGTCGTTCCACCTTAACCGTGTAATTTTTTTCGCATTTTACTCCCATATAGGTTTCAATAAAATCGTCAATGTTATATTGCCGTCTTATTAAATTATGAACCATTAAGGCAATATAAAGATAGCTCTTATTATCATTTTGCCATCGCTGATATACGCGTTTCAAATATCGCCCTAAAATTGGCATATTCGATTTTTCATAGGCAATTTCATAAATAGATAACAAATATTCGAATGTGTCCTCTTCCATGCCCGAGTAATAGAGTTCGTATGTCCAAAACAGGGCCTCGTCGAAATTTCGATCCAATAACGCTAACAGAAGTGAATGTTTTACTTCTTCCGTTGCATACAAATAACGAGTAAAAACCAGAGCATTTTGGTTTATTGATGATGTCATTGACGAATTGACTACAAAGATAAACCCTCGTTTATAGTCAATTTTTTTGAGTAATTATAGTTCACAGTCGCCGTTATCGCATTTGCCATCACCGTATTGATGAACAAACCTCTTATAAAATGAGGTATACGTGTTTTGCAATTTATCAAATCGCATATTGAATTTTCCATCCATGAACCGGCTATCGATGTTTTCAACGACAACCTTATCCTGTAACATCGTATTATACATAGAATTACGAGTGAATACATCACCCAAATCGTTCTTCCAGAAATTGCGATACGTCTTCACAAACAACCGGCTTTTATTATCCCCAATAGGAAGGGCAAACGTCATTACCGTGCTGACATAGTCCCAGAATTTTACGCGAGCAATGGTGGTATGGGGTAAAATGAATTCGTTCTCAATAATAAGGTCTTTCACGTCGAATACTTTTCTGGCTACAGATTCTTCGCCGGCTTCATAAAAATAAGTGCTTTTATAGTGGTTCGGTCGAACCAACGTGGGCGGGATTTCGCGAACAGGCTCTGGTTTCTTAGCATTTCCAAATGTATGCACAAATGCGATGTGCATAATATCAAGGGAATTCTCACTTAAGATGCGAGAATAACAATTATAGTCCATATTCAAATTCACGACCGCGCACTCTTGTTCGATCTCCGGCTCTACATAAATGTTCTCGCCATTCACTGGAAATTCGTCGTTCACGTCGACCTTCTTGATTTCCGATACCGGCATGGTGTTCATGTAGACCCATCCGTTTTTCTCCACAATATGGTAATTTTTCATATCATGAACTTCAGAGTGGCGAAAACATATTCCAGGAACTTTTACAAGCGTGCCGTTCTTATCAAATTCATATCCATGATAGGGGCATGCAATATTTTCATTATTGATTTTGCCTTTCGAAAGCGAGGCGCCTTTATGACTACATGCGTCATGTAGAGCTGAATAATTACCTGACTTATCCTTCCATACTGCGTATTTGGTATTCCATATCTGAACTTGCTTGGGGCGGTTTGTTAAGAAGTCGGTGCGTGCGCCAATAACATACCACTGTAACTCGAATTTGTCTTTCTCAGTAAGATCTTTATATTCCAACTTTGGAAACTCGATCAGTTTGGAAGAGGGCAGATCATCCTTTTTCATGAAAACCCTGGCGAGATTATTCGTAAAACCAGAAACTGCCGAAAAACCATTGACCATTAAAATAGTAATTAATGCTGTGCCAATTGCATAGTTCATAATAAATAACCTTTAGATATAGTATTTATTATCTTTAAATAATATATATTAATAGATGTCGAGAACTACAAAACGAAATAAATCATCAAAAGCGAGAACCCCGAAAAGGAGACAACGCGGCGGTGTAAAAAAAATAAAGAACACGGGAAAAAACGCGCATATTGTTCTCGTTTTCTTAGAGATACTAAATGTGATTAAACTCTACCATTGGAAAACGCGATCCTATTCTCAACATAAAGCNACCGATGAGCTNTATGAGCGTTTAAATAAGAACATCGATGAATTCGTCGAGGTGTTANTGGGAAAAGACGAAAGTCGCATCAAGCTCATGGAAAAACGCATCGATTTGGCCGATAGCGAGAACCTGAAAGATTTTAAGGCGCGCATCTACGAATATCGCCAGTTCTTGACGGATTTCAATATCCATTTCGACGGAAAAAAAGATAGCGATTTATTGAGCATTCGCGATCAGATTTTGGCCGACGTAAATCAGTTTTTATATTTACTTACTTTTGATAAATAGAGCAGGGAACCAAGGTTCCTTGCTTGAACATACCCACAAGACCGGGCATTACCCTCAACCCCACCGGAAATTTTCCGGTGATTTCGAACGTTCTCAACGACGAGATTTGGCAACGTTTCCTCCATATCTTCTCTCGCAGTTTAAGAATGTTTCGCCATCGCCTCTGTACCAAGCGTATCCAAAATGTCTTTATCACGCACGTACATGCGCCATTCTTTGCGAATTCTAGTTTCAATATCTCCACGCGCGGATCATGCGCGTACACGATACTATAGGCCTGTANATAATTTTTTACACTTTCGTAGGAATGTCGTAAAAACTGTCGGTTTGATATGGTAGATAATAATAACAGATAGTTATCGGGCTTAATGTGTTTACAAATACCAATAAAATACTGACCATTTGTCTTTACTGTGTCTAGGAATTCTTCATCTTCATCAAATATGTCATCAATATCAGAATGTTCACTATCTGTGTCACTATCGCTATCGTCGTTATCAACGTGTGGATCCATTTTAGTATATTATTATATGCATATTTTGCATTTCTGAAATTAGAAAATTCACAAGTCAATTTTTCTACCATTATACTATAATGGAATTGCAACCAGAAAATCACGAAGAATTTATTCCTGATAGTGAAAAAGAAAAGAAGGAAAAAGCTCAAAATCCCGTGCAGTACTATGTTAAATTTTCATTTATGGTAACATATATTCTATTACTAACCACCGGAATAATTACTTTCATTGAAGCCATGCGCACAAAAGTTGATAATGTTCGTCATGTTCTTAATTTAGAAACATGCATATCGATGATAGCGGGTTATTTCTATTCGATTTTTTTATCAAAAATCGAAGAATACGGAAAGCAAGACATCCCAATCGACTGGGGAGATATGACAAAAACGCGTTATATCGATTGGTCTATTACTACGCCACTTATGTTGCTTGCGTTGACTGTCGTGTTAGGGTTTAATATTGGCAAACAAGTACAGTTAAGTAACATTATAACTATTATTGTTATGAATTATACTATGCTTTATATTGGATATTTGGGAGAAATAAACTATCTCTATAGAAATGCAGCAATGGTATTAGGTTTCATACCTTTTTTTATCATGTTTGGAATTATATTTTCTAATTATGTCTTTCCTAAATATCGTTTGGATAACTACATATTATTTTTCGTGTACTTTATCGTATGGAGTTTATACGGAATTACATACATGTTTACAGAAGAATACAAAAATATCTATATGAACATATTGGATTGTATCGCGAAATGCTTTATCGGCCTGGGTCTTTGGATCTACTATATTCGTGTGATCCGTTTGTAAAAAATTTTTATAATCCTATTATTATAAAAATTCGCATTTACCAAAGGGCTCTCTATACTAGGATGGGGCGAGCGGGGGGAGGTTCCCCCGCTTACACATATAAACTTTGCGCAGTGGCCACATATTTCAACACCAATCCCTCGATCTGTGTGAGCTTATGCAAGAGTTCAATCTGACCGATTTGTTCACACGTGCTCATGAGTTCCTTCGCCACCGTCGTGATCTTCATCATCGCCTTATTGAATTCACCAATGGAAATCCCCTTTTCAAACACGTTCGTCTGAATGAAATATTTACAGTCCTCTTCGTTTTCGCAGTTACACCATTGCATGGCGATATCCACAAGATCATAAACAAGCGCATCATAATAATTGATACCCGTTCGCAATTGGCGGTCCTGCTCCAAGGAAGCATAACGATCGTATTCTTTTGAAAGTTCACGGATCTGCTCTTTCAAAAACGTATCATTCGTTTGGGGGCAACTCGCGCGCTCATCTGAAGGTAGCTTAATATCTGTGAAACACGAAAACAGACCTACCAATTGACGCACCGAATAGTACTGGAAGTAATTGGACGCGACCATCAGTTTCCCCATAATGAGCGGATGAACCTCCGCAATATTCGCGGCGATCTTCCCCATTTCAATAAACCCATACTTCTTGACCGGTTCCGTTTCCTTGACTTCGATAAACCCTTCATCGACTAAAACATCACAAATTGTGTCGGTTTGTTTTTGAATATAGGTATCCATAAACTCCAGGGCGATATTTTCATGGTCATATTGGATCTCCAATTGCAAATAGTCATTTGTAGTGACAATGTCTTGTAGAATAGTGCGATTTTCATCCTTCAGAAACTGCATTTCGCGCTCTGTCTCCTTACGCTTTTTATTGACCAATGTCTTTATTGTGTTTTCTAAGTCCATGTATTTGAGACAAACTGCATAAGGCGTTCGCATTATCTTTATAAATTGGTCTTTCTTTTCTAGCCGGCATTTGAGATCTGCGACACTTGCGCGTTGTGCCACCATCGATTTTTCTAACTCGTTTTTAATCATACTCTTCTCGGAAAATTGGTGAAAGTCGCACTCTTGGCCGTTCTTTAATAGGTTCAGAACCAAGGAATACGCAACGTGAAACTTCGATACCAACTTTTGTGGCTTTCCCGATAATATTGTTTTATAGTCGTTCATCGAAGGAACCGGAAACAAGTTATTACAGTGAACAACATAACCTATTGTGTCCAGACCACGGCGTCCAGCACGGCCAGCCATCTGTGTGTATTCATGAGCCATCAAATGACGCTGACCATTGCCATCGAACTTGGAAACATTCGTGAAAATCGCCGTCTTGATCGGACAATCAAGACCGATGGCGAAGGATTCCGTGGCAAACAACATCTTGATATACTTCTTCGAGATCATGAGCTCCACGATCTCACGCAAAATCGGGATCATACCCGAGTGATGAATGCCGATACCTTTCTCCAAGAGCGAAACCAACGAATTATACTCTGGGAGTTCCAGATATTCGCGGAAATTCGGGAGTTTACGCACAATCTGCTCACATTCGCGACGCACATTATACCCCACCTTACTATCATCTTCCAACAGAGGAATGGTGATCTCTTTCGCGCAGAGCTCGACGTGTTTTCTGGAAAAGACAAAGGCAATTGCGGGCAACATTTCATGATCGCGTAGATGCAAAGCCAGCTTATTGAGAACTTGTTGACGCTTCATATAAACCTGTTTATTATCGAACATGGACAACATCTTATTGAGAGTATGGACGGTGGTTTCTTGGAACGCGCCCTTCTCATTTTGTAACAAGAGTAGAGTATTGGTGTTGTCGCGGATACTCTTTTCGAGCGCTTTATCCTTCATGCCCTTGAACATGCCCTCGTTGACTGTAATAAAACTATAATGGGATAGCGGAACGACACGCTTATTGGTCGACGCCAAATAGACCTTTTTATCGGGAACNCCGCCGTTTCGGCCACTCTCACACCAATCGGCAAATCCNGCGGGGTTATCAATCGTNGCAGACAACATCACCATTTGGATATGTCGGGGTAACATAAGGATCGTCTTCTCCCAGACTTGACCGCGATCCTTATCGTTGATATAATGCACCTCATCGAAGACGACGCAACCGAGATCGTTTACGATATCCATATTGAAGTCCAGTGTCACTTTCGGGGTTTCGGACTGTGCTGTGGTGTCACGGAACAAATAGTTCATCAATATTTCGGTGGTCATAATGAGAACGTCGGCGTCGGGATTGGTCTTGATATCTCCGGTGAAGAGACCAAACGTAATATCGGGATATTTCTGGGAGAATTCATAATATTTTTGATTGGAAAGCGCCTTGATTGGCGAAGTATAGACGACCTTTTTTCCTAGCTTTTTATGGTATTGAATGGCAAANTCGGCAGGCAGGGTCTTGCCAGATCCGGTATGGGCTGTCACGAGAACNTGATCGCCATCGACGACGGCTTGGATCGCGTACTTTTGNAAATCACTCAAGGGATAAGGATATGCATCAAATAAGATGTCGTAATGGGTGTTTTCGGGGAAAGGGGTATTGCAAAGGACAACCATGGTTGAAAGATATAAGCTGAAATAGTTTATATCCTTTAAATAAAGTCAATTTTCTTCCGGGGAACCGTAGGTTCCCCGGATATGGTTCCCCGGATTTATTCATCCTCATTTCTTG
>JGI25917J50250_1000182_pt1 | contig 16426 bp, 12 predicted proteins | sample LauGreSBDMM110SN_4_FD_50250 | JGI IMG/M metagenome (IMG submission 50250) | reverse complement strand
TATTTTTGCAAAAGGATACATTTCCAAAACTTTTTTTCTAAATCCTGGTTCCATGTTTGGTGAAATAGTGGATATAATATAAAGCTCGTTCGAATATCTAGCTACCATATTTATTTGATTTGTCAACCAATCCATATAATTTGGATTGATTTCGCAATTAATGAAATAAACGACATATAACTTGTAATTTATGGAATTATTCACATTGTCTAAATTAATATTGTGACGATTCACTGACGGTAACATATATTATACTTATGAAAATATATTGACTATTTATAACAATAGGTTACTCATATCCACACGTTGAAACAATGAAATCTAATGGCGAACCATTATTCCATATTCTTTCTACTACCCTCTCGGGGTAATAATCGCAGGTGCTGTTATTATAAACCGGTTCAGAAACGAAAATGCCGTATCCGCTCCATTTGTCTAAAACCCAGTTGCCTGCGTAGAATGAGTCGTCGAGATAATCCAGTCTTCCTTTCCCATGTCGAATATCGTTATACCAGTCGCCTTCGTATATATCGCCATTCCAGTAATAGATAACGCCGTAACCCTGTCTTTTTCCCTTTACAAAATAACCGTTATAGATATCCCCCGTGTCATATTCCGTTCGTCCGTAACCGTGTTCTTCGTCTTTATACATATCGCCTTCGTATTCATCTCCGCATGAATAATGGTATTTCCCGTGACCCTGCATCCGATTATTATGCCAGTCACCGTAATACCACTCTTTTCCGTCCGCCCATTTATAGAGACCTTTACCTTGGCGCTTATCGTCAACCCATTCACCCTCGTAGGCATTCCCATTACGAAAGGTCATTTTCCCTTTCCCGTGATAATTATCGTCGGCAAAATCGCCTTCATACAGGGATCCTTTTTCCGAATCAAACATTTCTCCTTTGCCTTCGCACTTATCGTAAACAAAATCGCCGTTATACCAAGATCCGTCTTTCCACTTGTATTTTCCATCGCCGTGTTTGAAATTGTTATACCAATCGCCTTCATATTCATCGCCGTCTTTGTATACAATTTTACCTTTTCCGTTGCGCATTTTATTGAACCAGTCTCCGCGATATTGATCGCCGTTTTCGTAATCGACAATATATATAGTATCGTCGACGATAGTAATGCATTTTATGGGAGACACAATCCGAGTTCTCATAGTTATTGGTGGTTGAATAAAAAATACATGGATAACAAATAACATTATCAATTTTGTTTTCACTTCTTTGCAATCTTTACAACCTTTGGTGAGTTTACAACCTTAGGTTTCTTCACTTTGGTAACTCCTGCGTTGGATCCCGCCTGAATGAGTTCGCGCTTCATCTTATATACATCATACTCCTTTTCCAAATTGGCGAGTTCAGACAACCACATCGTCTCCAGACTCGTTGCCTGTAATGCCGCAAGTTCACGCTCTGTATCCGCCTTCTCCTTGAGCGCCTTATCCACGTTCTCCTGAGTGACCGAGTCCATCGGCATCTTGATCAAATACTTGAAATCTCCGTCGATCTGATCAAACTTGAGCTTTGTAAGCAACTCGTTCACTTGTGCTGCGGTCTTCTTCCTCAGATCCACCGACCCATCGAGATTCGCCAGGATATATCGCGCACGATTCGACAACTTGATCAACCGGTGCTGCATATCCTTCACCAAATACGCCTTGCGCTTTCCATACATTTCCAAACGCACTTTACTGAAATCATCGATGATCTCCTCCACCGTTCGGTATTTATGTAGCTTACAGTCCGCGTCGAACATATGCATATTTGTCGTGGACTCGGTCGTCGTGAGCTTGAGTAACTTCTCCAAGCCATTGATTCCGGTCGCCGAGTCCACAATTGCTAGGAGCTCATCGAGCCGACCCTTTGCGAAAACCACGGTGATATCAACCGCGACCTCCGTGCAGACCGAAGTGAAATCCTTGATTGCTGGGGCGATCTTCTTACCTGCCTTATCCACGCCGCCATCCATGAGCCCCTCGAGGAAAGTGACATAGGGCATAGTCCAGGTTCCAACGGGGAGTTCGGTAATCCGAATCTTATCTTCTGCGAGCTTCTCATAAAGACCCTTGATCAAGTATTTTTGTTCCGAGATCTTTCGCACGGAACCCTTGAAGCCCTCGTAATAGGGGACGAATTCTACTAGCTCGGAAAGTCCTTGAAGTTTGTTTCGCAAATACTGAATCACCGTCTTTGGGCTAAACGCGGGAATCGAGCTGGAAAATCCCGTGCCGATGCCTGAGATTCCGTTCATCAGCGCAAACGGAATGATCGGACAGTAAAACTCCGGCTCGACAGTAACACCATCGTCGTCCAGATACGTCAATACGGCATCATCTGCCTCTGGGAAGAGAGACCGCGTCAAAGCGTTGAGTTGCGTGAAGATGTATCTCTCCGAAGCCGAGTCATCTCCTCCCTGAAGCCGCGTACCAAACTGACCGTTGGGCTCCAACAAATTCACATTGTTGGATCCGACGAAATTCTGCGCCATATTCACAATCGCACCATTGAGAGACGCCTCGCCATGGTGATACGAAGAATGCTCAGAAACATAACCCGAGAACTGCGCGACCTTGACTTCGGTCTTCAAGTTTCGCTTGAATGCACAAAACAAGATTTTACGCAACGATGTCTTGAGACCATCGACCATGTTCGGAATCGAACGCGCGCAATCGTAGGTGCTGAAATGGATGAGCTCTTTGTCAATAAACTGCTCGTATTTCACCGTTTTGTGGCTGGTATCCAGGAACGCGTTTTTATCGTATTGCTCCAACCAAGTCTTACGGTCGTCCGCACGCTTCTTATTGAAGATCTTATCGATGATATCATCGCACTGCGGACCCGTATAGACGAAATCCACGATTTTCTTGTTGGCGAAATACTCCTTGAATTCCGCGCTGGTGCTGGTGCCGAGACCCTTGAAATACTTCATGGTCCACCCCACGGGACCGGCGTCGCCGAACGCGGTCTTCCAGGTCAAATACTCGCCCTCGTTGTAAAACAACATGGTTTGCGCGCCCTTCTTCGCTCTCAGAATCGGAGTATTCATGAAGGAAATGAACCCGGGAATCTTGATAAGCGAAGACCATTCCGCGTGAAACAGATTGATACAGAGTGCCTTGATATGAGACCCGTCCAAATCCTGATCGGTCATCACCATGATCTTACCGTATCTCAGATTGCGATGGACGTCTTCCATGGTCGCATACGCGCGACCGGTCTCCAATCCCAAGATTTTCTTGATGTCCGTGATTTCCTTGTTTTCGGAAATACGCTTTAACTGCTCACCACGGACATTGAGGAGCTTACCCTTCAAGGGATAAATCCCGATGGTGTTACGATCCTCACTGGAGAGCCCAGAGACAATACCAGAGAGAGCCGAAAGTCCCTCGCACAAAATCAGGATACAGTCTTTGGACGCCGCCGTACCACTGAAGTTCGCGTCGATGAAATTGGCGATACCACGAATGGTCTTGGTTTTTACACCGTCCGTCTTCTTCGCCGCGCGATTCTCCTTGGCTTCGGTTAAGGAGCACGCCAGGTCCATCACGCCCATCTTTGCAATCTTTTCGATGAAGGAGTCAGAGACAGCACACGAAGATCCGAACTTGGCGAACGGAGTATTCATGTAATCCTTGGTTTGGCTATCGAACGAGGGATTTTCGATATCGCAACGCAAGAACAGAATGAGTTGCTCTTTGATCGACGCCGCGTTCACCTTGATCTTCTTCTTCTTCTCGATATACTCACATAACTTACGCGTGATCTGACCCGTGATATACTCGACGTGCTTCCCGCCCTTGAACGTACAGATTCCGTTGACAAACGAAACCTGCGTGAATTCATGGTTTGGCGCGAGAGCGACGGCGTATTCCCAGCGCTCATCAGGCATCTCGTAGACGCGTTTGGACTCTCCCTTTGCGCCGATATACATGTCGATATATTGCTGGAAGTTTTTCACCGGAATCAACGTGTTGTTATACGAGATCTTGATCTTATTCACGGAATGGTCAGTCACCGCACCAATATCCATAACACGCTTACGCAAGAGTGCGACCATATCCTCGGTGAGCCCAGGGATTCCGAGGCGCGCGTAATCGGGCTTGAAAGTCACGATCGTATAGGGTTTCGTCGACTTTGCGGGTGTGATGACGGGAGCGCCAATCTCGGACAAATTTCCGCGAAACTCCTGGACATACTTGAGACCACGCGTGTGATCCACTGTCTCCACGCGACCATAGGTCGACCAAATGAGCACGAGCTTGAATCCGAAACCGTTCTTACCACCGACGATCTTNTTNTCNGTCTTGTCGTAGTTGGTCGATGTACGCAGGTGACCGAAGATCATCTCGGGAATCCAGATATCGTATTCAGGGTGCTTCGCGATATCAATGCCGTTACCGTCGTTGGACATGGTAATGGTACCATCGTCGGCGATGCTGATCTTGATATACGAAACAAACTGCTTTTCGATATTTTTGTGCTGGATCATACGGATCACGTGGTCACGGCAGTTCACAATGCCCTCGTCGAAGAGCTTATAGAGCCCAGGGATATACTCGATCTGCCGCTGCACGATCCGCGCCTTGGCTTCGTCGTAGACCCACATATCCGAGTCGATGTTCTCTACCGAACCGATGTAGGTATCGGGATTATCGAGGATATGCTGACGGTCCGTTTTTCTTTGGTATTGTTTTGCGAGAGCGGCATCGTCCTTTGCGACTGTCGCGATAACTGAATTTTGCAAAGTGGCTGACATTTTGTTTTGTTTGCGTTCTGTAAAACGCGGATAATCCGTTTCAATTTTTGTGCGAATTTTATTTTAGCAAAGGGGACCCCCTATGATATTGAACGCAATGACATAAAAAATGATAAACTAATTTTTACCGGCATTCCAGGCAACTAAGTGGGTCTTTCGGGATATTTTTCACTGGCATTCCAGGCAACTAAGGAGGGGTCGTAGGGCGTAAGCTTCGCGGAAAACCTTGGTTCCCTACTAAAATTGATTGAATCAAATGAAATCCATGATAATCAACAAAAACAAATCATGCAACAACCCGATCGCTTACAGAGCCTATTAGAACGCCGTGAAAGCTGGCTTAAACGCGGAGGATGTGATTTCGCCAATCTCCAAGATTATTTTGGTTACCAAAACACACCGAATTCGTGGCATCAAATCTCGTTAATGCGTGACCCTACCAATAACACCAAATATATACTCGACATTAATCGAGTAAAACGTGAACACGACATATTGGATATTTATTTTGTAAAATTGCCGAGAGAAATCAATAACCTTGTATACATGTTCTTGTTTTCCAAGATAGAAATACAAATCTCGATACAAATTCCACCGAATTACCCTTTCGACCAATCCGCGTGGAACGTTTTATTGTATGCGAAAAATGGAAGGGATAGTATTCGAAAACGATGTATGGAAATAGCGAAAATTAAACGAATGTTTTGCGAGTTTTCTCTAACCATGTTCTTGGAAAAAGCCGTACATATGTATTTAGCTTATAATCGCGACCTTGCATAAAATGTTACGTCTATATATAATACTCGACATGCCGAACATGGATAACAGTTGTTGCCCCGACGTTGCGTGTTCCACTGAAACAAAGCTTGATAAGAAGATTCGTGTTTTGAAAAATGGTCCGAACTCTTACAACCAAAAAGCCATGCGTTATTCGGCTTATGTGAAATCAGAACCCGGTTTCGAAACATTCGCCGGGAAAAAGGTGCTCGGAGTACAAAGAGTGGTGGCAAATAAGCAGCAGTGTTTCCAAAATGCAATCTGTCCTGCAATCCCGGTTCCTTACAAAAACAACTATTTTCAGAGAGATCAATTCGTTTTACCGAGGTCTCGATATAATAGTCGATGGATTATTGGTATGCCGCAGAATTAGAGGACATTTTTTTGTATGATTAATTCATATAAATAATGCAGATGTTCCAGTTTAGACAACAAATTCCAAGGGATCCTTTACAAAGGTATTGTGAAAAGAAACGGTGCGAAAGTTTAGTAGAATATAACAAAATAGGGACTGGCGGAAACGATCCGTCGATTAGCGCAAATATGCGTTATGCGCAATTGGTGAAAATAGGTAAATTCACCAAAGTTACAAAGAAACAGATCAAGACAATCTGTCCGGGTGTTCCGACACAGGGTGATACACGTGTATGCACAAATCCACGATTTGATGTGCTAAGTGTTCGACCCACCGATGGCAACCAGATTTATTTTAGATGATTATGTTGCGCGAAACTTACACAAATGAATTCTTTAGCAATTTTTAGAGCCAGCGCCGAGTTTTTTCTGTGCGTTATATATAATGAAACGCCCTACCAGAGGATCCGACGGTAAATACCACATCAGCGGAAAGGCTTACCCTGAATTGATTGGCTCCAGACAGCAGGTTTGGAACGGAACGTGCTACAAGACTGAGGGTGGTTTGGTGAGGAGCCAGATCATGATGAACAAGTGGGGGCGTCTTGTTTCTAAGAAGAAGCATATTACTGCCAAGAAGGAGAAGCGTTTAGAGAAGGCTGGATACTACGCCGAGAAGGGTAAGTTCGGATTTGTCAAGCGCACGGCTAGACGCCGCGGTAGCCGTAAGACTGTAGGTAAGGTGCAGGCTTAAAATAACAATGAATCATAATAACAAATTATATGTTGTTATTATATACGAAATGTCTAAAAGCCGTGCTTGCAATAAAGGAAAAGAAGACCAATGTCATGGAAAGGGAAAAACCAAAGCGCAACAACTTGACTGTTTGTGTCCTCCCTGTTTATCGATGAAAGAACATTTGGAATGCGTTCGTGGCGCCAAGCTTATTACTCCTAAGCGGTCTCTGTCGCGAAACAAAAATCCTACGCCTCCACCAAATCATACACTTAATTACTTGAATTTAAGTACTGGATCAAATATAAAGGGTGGTCGTAGAACTCGACGTCATAATAAAAAAACAAAACGCGTGAGATCTATGTGGAAATGGTGGTAAATAACTTTAGTGGAGATATCCGGATTTTCGCACCGTGGTCCAAAATCGCCTTCATATGAAACGACCGATGCTCGCAGTCTTGATCGCCACGTAACCGCGCATATGGTTGCCCAATAGCAACATAATACTCGCCGATTTGTTCCTTAGTTAACAACTCGAATGTTTTTTGAATCGACCATTCGTACCAGATTCCATCAAATGCAGCCGTTCGATAAATCCCGAATCCATTGAATGCGGACAAGCATTCTACCAAGTCATTCGGATCCGTTTTTTCTAAGATTCCTTGAATAAAAGGCTTGATTTTAGCGACCGCCGCGTAACCATTGGGAACATGCCAACAGCTGAACATATAAGGCGGAATCGATAATGCCCAGATATCGTAATAATCATCGCGATTGAACGATAATGCGTCCCAGGTATTACAATATTCTGGATTCAAATACTTTTTCAAAACTTCGAGGTCCATAGGTCCCGCGGAAACGTCGTCTAGATCAATCATAATAAAATATTTGCGTTTTGGCGATTCCGGGCGTCTCATGTATCTCAGCATTTGGTTGCGCGCATTGGCAATATTTTGTGTTCGGACGGGGGTCCTAGGATTCGGATTGATAAAAATTTCCATATTATACGAGCGCTTGAGATCGCATAACTTACGTAAGGTCATATCCTCGGATTTATCAAACGCAATCAGGATCTGATAGTCCTCGAATAATGGGATTATCTTGGAAATGTTCGAAAAAACTGCGTCCAAGTATTTTTCGCAATTCAACGCACATCCACAAATATATACTGACATGAATCACTATATATTTATTGTTTTATATTGATGTTTTCAATGATGACTATTTACAAGGTTTTTATAAGAAATATTATTTGTTATTATAAAATTATAAAATAATTCCGGGTAACATCCGACAAGTAAATTAATAAGGAGGGGTGCGGGGAACCTAGGTTCCCTGCTAAAGATACTTCTTGGTAAATTCGGCGGGTGTATACACGGGAACGCCGTGTTTCTTCGCATCGCTCACTTTTCCCGTTTCCGATTCAGGCTCGGGTGTAATTACGGCGAACGTGTTTTTGGATACACTCGATCCCAAAGTCGCGCCGATCTCCTTGAGCCGTTGTTCTAGAACCTTATCGCGTGATCCGCTCATTACAATGGATTTTTTGTATAACGGATGACTCGCAGCTGCAACTGTTACAACCGGTTCCGTAACAACCGTATTATTCGATAATTTCCCTTGTAATCCACATTCTTCCAAGAACGCCAAGAACGTAGGAATCTGTTCCACGAAAGCGGACGCGGTCTTGGAAGCCATTCCTTTGATGGCAGCGATGCGTTTGGTCTTATCGCCGACTGACTCACCAGACGTGAGAATGCCCGGTCCGACCTCGTCCAAAACCAGTTTGATTTTCCGGTCACCGAATCCGCGCCCGAAGATATTCGAAGCGGACATAATAGTCCCGATCGACGCCGCCGTTAAACGCGCGCGAATTCCATCGTAAACCTTGGTCGCCATTTTTTCTTTGAAACCGTCCACTGTGAGCAAATCCGCCTTGGACATCTTAATAATTTTCGGTATTGAATCAAACCCAGCTGCGATAATCTTGGTAATATTCCCCGCGCCTAAACCGTCCACTTCGATGCCTTTGAAGAATCCCGTAATGTTTTTCTCGCGTACAACGGCGTCGTCTTCCAAGTTTTCCAAGATGATATCCACATGCGTATCATTCCAGCGATAGGGGACATCCGGCATCAACGGTGTTTCCGCGGGCACCGTGACCTCTTTAATATACGGAATCACGTCGCCACTACGAATCAATTGAATAACTGCACCAACACCGATTTTATTCGTCTCAATAAATGACGCATTAAATCCGGTGGCGAATTCGATAGTCACACCTCCAAGACGTAGGGGCTCGATTTGAACGCGGGGTTTCAGAAGCCCGTCTTTGCTCGCGGTCCAAATCACGTCTACGACCTTGGCTTCTGCCATTTGATCCGAAAGTACCATTTTGAAAGCAAATGCGTGGTCGGGATTACCGGAAGCCCTTGGATAAACTGCGTCGTTGGTTACGATAACGCCGTCGATTTCGTAATTATAGTTGGCGCGCCAATCGATCAATGTCTCGGATAGCTTCGCGTTACTAATCGCAGACTCCAATCGATTCTGTACGACTTCGAATCCGTGGGATTTCAAAAACTCTAGTTGCTCACTGGGTTTCAATTCAGGTTTGATGACCTCGTAAGCAACAAAGTGCAAGTCACGCGTCTTATCATCGACAGATTGGCGGTTCACAATACCTGCGACGAGATTACGCGCATTCGCAAAAAGGGTTTGGTATTTGTCCGCGAATATTTTTTTCGGCATAATAAATTCACCCCTTACCACCAGTTTTTCGTCGCCACTCTTTGGCAAACGAAGTGGAGCAATCAAATGCGTAACATCTTGTCCGATGGTGCCGTTTCCGCGAGTATACAATTTAGGTTTAGCGCCCTCCAAACTATACATTCCACTCACGCCATCGAGTTTACACGACGTTGTATAAGGTCCTTTGTATTTCTTGGACCAAGATTCCAAGGCGCCGCTATCGGGCTTGATTTTATCCATGGAAGGCATCTGATAAGGAAGGGTGACCTTGTTTTTTTCAATCGGTGCACCGACCTCCTGAATCACCGTGTTTTTCGGGAATTTGCGCTCAATGAATTCTTTCAAAATATCATATTCATTGTCAGTCAGCAAAACAGCAGACCCAGGTTCCAGATTATAATAGTTTTCATTGGCGTATATCACCATGGCACTAAGCGCGTCTTCGGATAAGCTTTCCAATACCGATATTCCACCTGATTTGAAATGCTGGATTGAATGGACGGTCGGATTATCGGAAACAACGGCGTTTTTTAGACCTTCCAATGGAGGGCAAGGCGGACACTTATTTTTCTTGGTTTTCGGCGAACCGCGTTTCTCCCGTTTCATTTTAATAGTAACGCCTTTTGGTTTTATGTCGTTTGTTTCCTTTGCTTGATCCAAGTTCATAAATTCGGCGTCTGATATNATTTTCANCTTAGGAACAATCTTTTGCGTCTTTCGACCAGGCGATGTTATAGGTAAGGGTTTCAATAATTCAGAGGTGGAATCGGGAAGGACCGGTGTATTATTGGAGGCTATCACCGATCTGCCGTCGATTCGTTCTTCGGGAGCTTTGTATTTCAGTTTCAGAAAATCGAATATAGCACGCTCGTCTTGGAAATCCTGTGTTATACGATCGCCTTTTTCCTTCGCTGCACTCATATGATAAATCCCATGTTCATTCAATGTATATCCCATGGTTAGAGCCCTGGCACGCATGACTGTATTGAATATTTTGCTTCCCGTGAAATACAATACGGCAAAGGGATATTCCTCGGGGCTGGTATACAAAAAATCAATACGTCGGGCTTTACTGGTAAGTTTTCCGATGACGAGGCATTTCGACGACCCGCGTGATAAAATTTCGAGAATAAGACCGGCGCCCTGTAATAATTCTATAAACTGCTTGAAGCCAGCATTGCTCCTTCCAGTAACAATAACATCAATGTCGCCCGATGAAGTAGAGCCGCGGCGGTAACTACCGACGATTTCAAAGGCGGGATTTTCAGCAGGAGACATGGCGACCACTTCTTGGAAAATATCCGTGAATTCTTTGTGAAACTCGTCAATCTCTGATCGCGGAATACGTTCCAATATATCTTCATAGTATTTCAAACCCACTTGCTGTACGTCATTCAATAATTCGGCTTGATGAGAGCGGAGATCCGCGATGGATCTGACGCCCTTATTCACAAGTTCTTTCGCTTTTTTTGGTCCGATTCCGTAGACATCCGTAAATAGGTTTACCGGATTTGTGCTTTCCCTTTCCAATAATACAAGGGTACCCGTTTCCACGTATTCTTGGAACTTTTGCAAAATAGTGACTCCAATTCCGGGCTTATCGGATAAAATCGTATTGTAATTATTAGGCGTAATATCTTCGGCAATAACCATAATCGTTTCTTGTGCCTTTTGATATGCCCTAGCGCGAAAAGGTTCACCTTGTTTCAATAATAACCCGGATAATTTATCTAAAAGATCGATAAATTTTTCGTTTAATCGCAAACTATTCGGGGGCGATCTTTTTTTTATAGTCTTTTTCTTTATTTTTATAGTGTATTTCGGTGGCGACTTTTGTTCCATTATAATATATTTCTCTGATATATTATAACACGTTATATTTTCTAGAGTTTCAATACTTCGTCGAAAATAGGATCCATTTCAGAGTCGTGCGTGATAACAAAGATACACTGCTTATATTTCTTGAAATCGTGTATCAAATCAATGACGTCTCGTTTCAATTCACCGTCTAGCGCATTCGTGGGCTCGTCTAGAATCATGATTTTCGAGGGATGGATTAGTCCGTTGATAATATTGACAACTTGGCGTTGACCTCCCGATAGATTCTCACCGAGAGAACCTGTAAGTGCAGAGTGTATATCCATATTTTTGAAAAGAGATGTTATCTTTCTGTAAGACATGATTTCGGCAAGCCTCTCTTTACAGATATCATCATTACATGCGTATAACATATTATCAACAACCATTTTATCGAATAATTTCCCACTTTGATTGACATAAACTATATTTTCACGCAAATAATCTGGAGATATTTCTTTTATATCCACGTCATCGATATATATATTTCCAGATTGAAGCTTGTGTATTTTCAAAATAAGTTTAACAAACGTCGATTTTCCGCTCCCAGAATTTCCATTCATTCCTATAATTTTATTTCCAGTTGTATCCAGTGAAATACTAATATTATTAAATATAGGAGTGTCTGATCCTTCATGGAGGAACAACACGTCGTCGAATCGTATTTCGTTGAATTGAACGGACAAATCTTTGTAAGTTTGCGTAAACGCGGAAGTGTCGATGAATTCAATATATTTGTAAATAGAAGCTATTCTGCCATAACAGTCAATAAAATCGGGTATCTCTGATAAAGCATTACTTATTCGATCTCTATGTAAATTCAAAACGTACATAATGGTTATAAACATTACTAGATTTATATTTTTGGAATAATATTGAGTTATGAAATATCCAATAGAACAAATCATAACAGAATACATAAAGATGGAAGAAATTGTTATGACATTGTTATTTGTATAAGCAAAATTTAAATAGTGTTTATTTAATTCAATAGCATTTTCAGAGAAACTGTTTATTTCTTTGGTCATTTGACCTCTGTGAATAATTTTATCAATATTGTTTAATTGATCTAGAAATTTACTTTCGTGGTATAGATTCGAGTCTTCGTATATTCCACTTAGATCCATAATGTAATTCAGATTTAAGTATAAATATGAAAATACTAATAGATTTCCTATAATAAAACAGATTCCGAAAACAGTGTCGTTATACATAAAATACCCAAATGCGATTAATAAAAAAATAAAGGAAGGAAAAATGGAAGAAAATATTATGTAAAATATCTTGAATACATTAAAGCTTATCCTGTTAATGGGTGTGTACATCGAAACAAAATTTACATTTCGCATTTCTTCGTAATTTGAACTTATGATTGATTCGAATAATCTTTCTCTCAACCATTCTTTTAATTTCGATGAGAAGTTGAATTCAATTGCGTTATAAATATGGAGAACTAATAAATATAAAATAGAAAAGACGGAGAAATATTTAAAAAAATCATAGGTAGACGCTTGGTCTCGATCTTTTGCGGAATTTGTTATTTTTGCGAGAAAGGAAGAGATGCCGATCGTCTGTATCAAATTATAAATAATACACAATAGAACAAGTGATATTGTTATAAATTTCTCTTTTTCAAAATATTGCAACAATAGATTATACAAGACCTTCATTATAATATCACAATATTAAATTTTATGACACAAATCTGATTATTCTAAACATTGCCGGATAAGTCGGAGTATATAATCTTTGTGTTTTTGATTTTATCGGGTGAATATAACAATGTTATGGTGTTGTATATGGTGTTTATTGAAAACGAAGAAAAAGTAACATAAATATTTATTTTATATTATATAATATAACAATGACCAAAATTGGGATCCTAATACCATCCACGTCAAATGGGCGGGATTGGAAATCATGGCGCGAAAGTTATTTGTATACCCTGACGTTGAAAACGTTTTTATCAACTTATGATGAAGAACATAATTATACGTTTTATATAGGCGTTGATCGCGGGGATAGAATATATGACAACGAAACAGAGAAATCCGAGATACAACGGTTTGTTTCGGTTATGAAAAATGTTAGCCTTGAATTTATTTATATGGACGATGCAAAAAAAGGGCATTTGACGAAAATGTGGAATATTTTGTTTCGAAAAGCATACGACGATGGCTGTGACTATTTTTTCCAATGCGGCGATGATATCTTTTTCAAAACCAAGGGTTGGATCAATGATTCTATTTCTGCATTACAAAAATCCAACGGCGTTGGAATGACCGGACCTATTAATAACAATCCTAGAATTCTGACTCAATCATTCGTTTCGAGAAAACATATGGAGTTTTTAGGTTACTATTTCCCTGAAGAGATCATAAATTGGTTCTGCGATGATTGGATCAATGGGGTATACAAAGGTGTAGGTTGTTTCTTTCCCCTCTTGAATCATCGCTGTGATAACCTAGGCGGAAACCCAAGATACCATATTAATAACGACGAGAATTTTTTGACGAATTTCCGTGCGAAAAAACAGGAGGTGAATAAAGAATGCGAACAGTTAATAAATCGTGATATAATTAAATATAAAGTTTATGTATAAAACTAGATAATGAATGGGATATCAATGAATTTTCACGCGAAGAGATTTTCTAAAAAAACTATAAACATGGGAGATATATTGAACTATGTGCCAAATTCAGAATTTAACTGGCAATATTATCTCGAAAAATATCCAGATCTGAAAATTAAGGGTATAATCAATAAAGAACTCGCTTACCATCATTGGTCTAATTATGGCAAAATTGAAGGGAGACAAGGCGTTCCTGGTTCAAATATTGAATACGATGAGTTTGAGTGGGTAAGTTATTTGTCAAATAATCAAGATTTAGTAGATGCCAGTGTTGTTACGAAAGAAAAGGCACATAATCATTGGCTGAATATAGGAAGGACTGAGGGAAGGGCAATTAGAAACGATAAATTAAGAACGAATTATGAAGCTATGATTGGATATAACCCTGCTTTAATCCGGGAAAATCGAACAGGGTCTTTTAAATATTACGCAGATCAAACCTCCATGATGGATTCTAATAAAATAAAAAGAATCCCGCCTTACATGGTTCATTTTACTAGTGAAAGGATAACAGCTCCGCCTCCGTCATTTACATTAATTATAGACTTTCCAAATTACGGAGGAGGAACTATGTTTTTTTTGAACACGGTGATTGCGCACTATAAACATAAATGCGATTTCGTAATAGCCCGAAATTTTAACGGGAATGTATATTTCTATTTGAACGACGACTATATCATAAACGACGCTTACGATATTAACGAGTCAATTAAATTTATAAAATATTACAAGGATAACATAACAAAAATATTCGTTAATTCCGTAATAGGACATAGCCCAGGTTTTTTGAATAGTGTATTCGAATTGGGAAAGGAGATAACAGGAATAACGCACGATTATTCCTTGTTATTTGATAAACCTCACTTCTATTATAGTGACGTAGAAAATCAAAATGTATCATCTCTAGTCGATGTAAATCGATTCAATAGAATAATTACACAGAATGAGGAAAACCTATCTGTATACAAAAAGTATATACACAATCCAGGAACCCACATAGTGGTTTCTCCTCTACCTGATTATAACGAAAGTTACCAAAAAACAAACGCAAATAACGCAAAAATGGTGGTTGGTGTAATTGGATATATATCAGACATAAAGGGTAAATATATTGTTAAAAAATTAATAGAACTTTCCGAAAAACAAGGGACATTTGATTTGATTATATTTGGAAGAACGAACATTTTTTATGAGAAACAATATGAATATAGAAATATCGTCGAACTTAATCAATTATTAAATATTTATAAACCGAATATATGGGTAGAGACGTCGCTTTGTCCAGAAACGTATTCGTATACACTTTCACTTATGATGCTTACCCAATTGCCCATTTTTTATCAGAAAAAGACATTCCCATCGGTGATTGAAAATAGATTAGCGTCTTATTCGAGAGCTTATTCTTTTAATAATATAGAAAAATTAGATAGTTATGAGATTGTGAGCAAATGTCAGAATTATTTCTATAACATAAGCCCTGTTATATTTTTTAATAAATTTTGGGATCATTATTTTGGAGGATCTTATATTGAGCCAGACACTCTTCCTGTAAAGCATAATCTAGTATTCGTGTCTTCCAAGATATATACATCAAATGTGCCATTTACATATGTAGAAAAACGTTCCATTTATACGAAAGATGAACGTTTCAATCAAACTATCGCGACAATCGCATCTATTCGACAGTATATACCTAATAGTTTCATCATTTTGTTCGACAATTCCGTATTTCAAGTTAGTGAATTCAACGCATTAAATTCGCGTGTCGATGTGTTTATAAACAATCAATCGGATGAGAATATATATAATTATACAAATATGAAAACTGTCAAATTATACGGAGAATTGGCACAAACCGCGTTCGTTGTAAATTATGTAAAAGAAAGATTGAAGTACATGAATATTAATAATTTTTTTAAGATTAGCGGGCGCTATTTAATAAACCCTTCGTTTAATTACGCTCAATACGAAAATTCAAATAACATATTCAAGCGAAATAAATCGGTATTGGATAGAGATTATTATTACACATCCTTTTATAAGATAGCAGGATCGAAATTATCTGAATATTTTAACACCATTTCACAAATGTATAGCGATAGTGCATCTTCGCCTTATGATAATTATGACTGGGAAGTTGTTTTACCATTAAAGATGAATTATAATTTTATGCAATTGGAAAATCTTGGAATAACTCAATGTATTGCGGCTTGGAAACAAACTGATATGATTTAAACTTATCAAGATTTCAAATATTCAAGATCAATGCGTTCCAGCATTATCCACCAGGAACCCAGTAAATTTATAACAGTTTTCACAGCATTATCCACCGGGAACCCAGTAAATTTATAACAGTTTTCATCAAGAAATCTTATGACGGAAAACAGTAAGGAATTAGAATTTCCCGAAGGGCAGGAGGGGGTTAGGGGGAACCAGGGGTTCCCTCTAAGTTTTCATCAAGAAATCTTATGATGGAAAACAGTAAGGAATTAGAATTTCCCGAAGGGCAGGAGGGGGTTAGGGGTCTGGAATCCGCTTCGCGGATTCTG
>JGI25917J50250_1000181_pt1 | contig 16431 bp, 15 predicted proteins | sample LauGreSBDMM110SN_4_FD_50250 | JGI IMG/M metagenome (IMG submission 50250) | reverse complement strand
CTTTTATCTCGTGGTTTTTTTACGAAATTCAAGATTTTACAATTGTGTGTTGCAAATTATTTAACTGTTTTTTCTCGATTCTTCATGCATAAGTGATTTGCCTTATTTTTAGCATCAAGTCAAGCAAAACTCGCAGAATTATCCGCTTTTGAAAACAAACTTATCGCTATTTTTCAAGAAAAAAGTGTTTCATTATTATTGTACCCTCTAATTTTTCAATCTGTTAAAAGTTCTGTAGCTTTATTAACAAGTGCAGGAGCAAAAAAAACGCAGATTTCTATCAAAAAAACTTCACTATTAAACTTGATATCTAAGTAATCTCTCTTAACAGTTTATTGTTTGAAATAATGGAAAGCACAGCAGACGCTTTGGATCGTATTTACTTTTTTCGTTTTTTTTTTTTCTTGATGTCTTTTTTTTCTCCATTAGAACAATTCTCTATTAATAAAATTATTCCTATCGTGTTAGGTCCATTAGATTTTTCAATCACAAATTCGTCACTTTTAGTATTTGTTTCTTGTGGTGTTGCTTTTTTATTTTACAATTTTGCTTGTGCTAACGCTAAGTTAATTCCTTCAGCTTGACAAAGTACTGCTGAATTTATCTATGAGTTCATCTATTTTACAGTATTATCCGAAAATGTTAAGAAAAATGGACCCTTGTATTTTCCTATGTTATTTACAATCTTTTCGTTTATTTTTTTTTGTAATTTGATGGGAATGATTCCTTTCAGTTTCACCGTAACAAGTCATATTGTAGTTACATTAGGTTTAGCAACAATGGCTTTTTTTGGTATCAATGTTATCGGTGTTAAAACGCATGGGTTCCATATGATGTCTTTATTTTTACCATCCGGAGCACCTTTAGCTCTTGCACCTCTTTTAGTTATGATTGAGCTTGTATCTTATAGTTTTCGTGTTNTTTCTTTAGCTCTTCGATTGTTTGCTAATATGATGTCCGGTCACTGTCTCTTAAANATTCTTGCAGGCTTCGCTTGAACNATGTTATCCGCTGGTGGTNTTTTAAGCTTGATGCATTTTTTGCCATTAATTGTAATTTTCGCTATTGTAGGTTTGGAGCTCTCTATTGCTTTCCTACANGCTTACGTTTTCACTGTTTTATTGTGTATCTANTTAAACGANGCTATTAGCTTACACTAATAAAGTCAATAGCCAAAATAGCATAATCGGTTAGTGCTTCGAATTCATAATTCGACGGTATTGGTTCAAGTCCATTTTTTGGTAACTACTTTTGTTGAAAAACTTTAACTTTTCTCAAATTTTTTACTTTTCGATAATTAAGTAAAATAGCGCATAACTCAATTGGTTAGAGTGCTACTTTGATAAAGTTTTGGTTATAGGTTCGAGTCCTATTGTGCTAATAATCGCTTTTAATGATGTTTCTATTTCCAAAAAAATCAAAATTTANAAAATCCTTTTCTGCTAAAAAGTTAACCGCAAAAACAGTGGCAAAAGTAAAATCAAACANATACGGAAATATTTCGTTAATAGCTAATGAAACCGGAAAAATTACAAATTTTCAAATAGAATCCATTCGAAGATTTTTACGAAGATTTTTGAAAAAAAAAGCACAAATCTTCTTTCGCATTTTTCCGAATACACCTATAACCAAAAAACCAAACGATATTCGTTTAGGACGTGGAAAGGGTAACTTAAAGTACTGAGCGTGTTTGGTAAAAAAAGGAACGACTTTGGTTGAAATTCGTAGTTTTGACGACGTTTTGACCAAAAAATCNCTGTTGGCTTCTCAAATAAAGCTATCGACAAAAACATTTACTTTTAACCGACAACTCAGATGAATTTTATAACACTTGTATTTATACCCATTACTATTTTTTTAGTGAGTTTAATCGGTATTTTCGTGAATCGAAAAAACATTTTACTTATCATTATTTGTGTCGAATTAGCTTTGCTAGCAATCAACTTTAGCTTTCTAGTTTCATCCTTTTATTTAGACGACTCTTTAGGTCAAATTTTTGCATTTTTTGTACTTTCTGTTGCAGCAGCAGAGTCGTCTATTGGACTCGCTATATTAGTAGCTTACTATCGTGTTCACGGTAGTATTACAATTGAATCCGTTAGATTGCTTAAAGGTTAGTAACAAAAATTTTATTATAGTAATACTCAAAAAAATAAACTTTCTTCGTCTAATTCGGTTAGGACTTAATTTTTTCACAATTAGAATATGAGTTCAAACCTCATAGAAAGTATAGGATTTCTCGCAAAAAAACTTATTAGTTAAATTTTTCTTCTTGAGTTTGGTTCTAGCTCAGCGTAAACGTTATCAAAGTATTTCGACATGCTAGTTTTAATCATATTGCAAAATGTGGTATTGCTACAGCGGAGTAAAGCAAAAAGAGTTACATCGATAGTACGATATATTTTTTTGTAAGATCAGGACAAATAATGAAGCTTAAATTTCATTAGTCGAAGACCTTTAACGAATTTTCACGAATTTCTCGTCCGATTGGTTCTGAAACAACAACCAAATTCAAAAGAATCGCAGTCAAGAATATTGGACAATGAGCGAAAGCTTGATCCAGTAACTTTGAATAGGTACAAAAATCTTTTTTCTAACCTACAAAACTTTAAAATTATGATTATTGTGTGGTAGTTGTCTCTAATCACGTGCCAGAAGAGTCGGTAATACGTGAGCAACAAACGTTATGCAAAAAGACTAGGTTTACATAGCAATTAGAGGAAGATATCCCGTANAAAGAAAACTCAACGATTATTGANTTTTTAAAAATAAANGATATCTTTCGAGTAATACCGATGAAAATAGAATGAATCAATTAACGATAAAATGTGTTTAGTTGATTTGGAATATCATTCAGTGAAGACGATTTTCGACGTATAACAAACAATAGAGTATCTCTCTTTGTTTACTGACCTTTTTATTGCGGAAGCTTGAGGAGCAACAAGAGTTAGTCATTCTTTTAGTTCAAGCCGTCAACGATGACTTTCTTTATTCAAAACTTTTTGGATAAACAGCAAAAGCAGAAAAGTTAACCTGAATAGTAAAAACGCAAGTTCTAGCCTCAAAGAACTCGGTGAGCTGAGACACTATTTGTGGAGCATTGCGAATTAATTGGACAGTACACCCAAACCTTATCTTTGCTTGTATAATGCGATATTTAAATTAGCTTTGTAAAATGTTACAAAATTTTCCGCATTACAAATGTTGCATGGTTGTCGAGCAGATCTTATTATGAAATGTTTGGTTAATTCCAATAAAGATCGAACCTTTTTTTCTTATTTTCTAATCTAAAGAAAAGATTTACCATAAGAATATCAATATCTATAAGATTTATGAAAAGAAAACGACGACTAAATCTTTATGACTTTTATGCNAAGAGCTTTACGTGTGCTATAATGAAACGATCAAAAAGTTACTTGATACTATAATTTCTGGTTAATCTATAANGTGTTTCCCAGTTCGGATTATTTCTTGCAATTTAGAAGTATGAAGTCAGAATAAAAAGTAATGGAAGACAAGAATGCTTCCGTGAAAAAAAACCTCTCAGTTGCACGTTTCGCCCATCACCTCGAGAAAATTCGTTTCGATTGAAGCTAAAAACAATACCTTGAAACATCGGTATATTTTACTGTGACATTGGATCCTATAATTTCGAGCAAGTTGTAACAAAGTAGCTGTTGATGAATCAGTAGCTGGAACAAGATTTAACAAATCGATTATAAAACATACGAATGTTTTGGGAATATGACTCAATTGGTAGAGTGTTTGCTTTGCACGTAAAAAGTTGTTGGTTCAAATCCAACTATTTCCATAAAAGTTACTAATTTACAAAGCGATCTAAAAAATACACAAATAGAAAATCTGCGATATTTTACACAGTTTTCTTTGCAAACTTTGACCGTAAAAATAGATAGCGTTTTTGATAAAATTTTTGATGTTAACATTAAAGAAAAAAAATTAAGTTAGTAATTTCTTAAAAAACTAAAATTTCATACGATGAATCATTCCTTTATTAAAGTATTAAACGCTTATAAAACAGCTGTTGTTTCCAAAAAGACAACACTTCATTTAACTTATTCAAGACAGTCACTACTGTTTGTGGAATTTTTACTAGAACGTTCTTTTATTTCTGGTTTTAACGCTCAAATAACACACAAAACCAAAACGTTAGTCGTTTACATAAAATATGACACCAAAAGAAATCCCACAATCTTGGATTCTAGTATCTCCTCAAAAATAACGAAAAAACGACCCGTTGAAAAAATAGCAGCGCAGAATAATTTTATCATAAATTTAAATACAAAACAAAAAAGTTATGGGTGTTTGTTAGCTCGTTTTCGTTAATTAGAACACATAAGATAATTGGGTGAGTTGGTTTATACCGATTGTTTTGAAAACAATTATAACAAACGTTATCGTGAGTTCGAATCTTACATTATCTGTTTTCATAGAAAAGATGTCTCAAAAAATAAACGCTACAGGTTTACGTTTGAAAAAAAAACTGAGTTGAAACTCCGTTTTTTGCCTACACAATCCACAAAAATATGCAAATTTAACCGTAAGTAATCGTCAGATAAAATACGCAACTACTGCTATATTATCTAAAATTAATACGTATTCTAACAGACTTTTCACTGTACGCAACTCAAAAACGGCAGTTGTTTATTCAAAACTTATTCAACAGCAACAAGCTTATAAAAACACAAGATTTTATCAAAAACAGATGCTTAAACGAACGGAAGCAGCGTTTTCCGCGTTAAGCTCTTTAAGAAATCTTTCTTTAACAGGAAACTTTATAAACTATCAATTGTCTAGTTTAATCACACAAAATAGTGTTATAAAAAAGAAAGGACTAGATCGATCTTCACATTTTTTGAAGTCTAGTTTTACTCTACTAACAGCGAAACTAATAACGTCTTTCATTAGTGCTTTATTGCAAAAAGACGCTAAAACAAAATATGGAATAGATACCTCTAATTTAAGTGCGAGTATTCCTTTACTTTTGACGAAATTGTTATCTCCATTTAAAAACCAATTGCTTGGTGTTAAGGTAATTTGCTCAGGTCGCTGAAAAAAAACCGGATCCGGTAGAAAACAAAAACTTTGCGTAAAATATGGTCGTGTTAGAAATCCTAACTTATCCAGTGTGATACTTTTTGATTATATTACACAAAAAACAAAGTTTGGTGCTTGTGGTATAAAAGTTTGAGTTGCTAACAAAAAAACTCTACTTCAAAATTAGCGTTTTTAGTTTAATTGGATAAAACATTCGTCTTCTAAGCGGTGATTATTGGTTCAATTCCAATAAAACGCAGAAAATCCTTTTCAGTTGTGATGAAATTGGTATACATGTTAGATTTAGGATCTAATGCTATGTTAGCGTGAACGTTCAAGTCGTTCCAACTGAATTGAATCTCGTAATATTGAGAAAATAGTTTAATTGGTTTGAACGTCAGTTTGTCAAGTTGAAGGTTGCGAGTTCAAGTCTCGTTTTTCTCGTTCTTATTTTTTAACGCATTATTTTGGTGTAAACGCGTATAGCTTTGTTGCCTGCTTTCGTTCTTGTTTTAAAAGATCACCTTTTACTGAAAGATTTTTCGAATACGTAGTTCAACGGTAGAGCATATGACTTTTAATCATTCGGTTGTTGGTTCGAATCCAATCGTATTCAATAAGATTATATAGCATAATTGGTAATGCGATAAATTGCAAATTTATTTTATGGTAGTTCAAGTCTGCCTATAATCTGTTCCAATTCAAAAAGTAAAAGTCCTTATAACTTCTTTTTTACCGGTTTATTTAACAGTGAACGCTAAACTTTTATTTTTGATGTATTTTTGTATCCTTATTTTACCTTTTCTAAGTTTTATTTCCTGTGTTTGTTTTGGTCGCTTTATTGGTATTCGCGGTTCTTGTTTTTTATCAACGTCTGCTATTTTTACATCGTTCTTTCTTTCGGTTTTTGCACTTTACGAAACCGCTGTTTTAAGTTCTACTTGTACCGTATGCTTGGCTCCTTGAATGGTCTCTGAATTGCTCGTCGTTAATTGAGGTTTCTTATTTGACCCATTGTCTACTGTAATGTTGGTTGTTGTTTGTGGTGTTTCTTCACTTGTGCACTTATATTCTACGGAATATATGAACGGTGACCCTCACCAAGGACGCTTTATGTCATACCTTTCTTTGTTCACCGGTTTTATGTTAGTTTTAGTTACTGCTGACAATTTTGTTGTTATGTTTTTTGGTTGAGAAGGTATTGGTTTAGCTTCTTTTTTATTGATTAGTTTTTGACATACACGCATCCAAGCCAGTAAATCAGCTATTAAAGCTATGCTCGTTAATCGTGTTGGTGACGTTGGTTTAGCTTTGGGTATTTGTATTATCTTTCTTACATTCAAAACTGTTGATTATTCTACAGCGTTTGCTCTTGTACCTTGCGTACTGAATAAAACACTTTCGTTTTTTGGGTTCGAATTTCACGCGTTAACTATAATATCGTTCCTTCTTTTTTGAGGTGTTTTAGGAAAATCCGCACAGTTATCTCTTCATATTTGATTGCCTGATGCTATGGAAGGTCCTACTCCTGTTTCTGCTTTGATTCACGCTGCAACACTTGTTGTTTCTGGAGTTTTCTTAATTATTCGTTGTTCAATTTTCTTCGAAAACAGTGAATCCGTTTTAGTTATTGTTTCCGTTATTGGTGCTTTAACCTCCTTTTTTGCTGCTTCAGTAGGTCTTTTTCAAAATGATCTAAAACGTGTTATTGCATATTCCACTTGTAGTCAATTAGGTTATATGGTATTTATCACAGGTCTTTCTCACTATTCTGTTTCTCTTTTTCACTTAGCTAATCACGCAGTTTTTAAAGCACTACTTTTCTTGAGTGCTGGTTGTGTTATTCACGGTCTATCAGATGAACAAGATCTTCGAAAAATGGGTGGTTTACTTAATCTTTTTCCTATTTCTTACGTTATGATTTTAATAGGATCCTTAGCTCTCGTAGGATTTCCTTTTTTAACAGGATTTTATTCAAAAGATTGTATTCTTGAGTTGGCTATTGCTAAACATAACACTGTTGGTAATTTTTGTTATTTTCTTGGTTGTTGTGCTGCATTTTGTACATCTTTTTACTCTTTTCGTTTAGTGTTTTTAACCTTCGTTAACCCTTCAAATAGTTATAAAGTTTATCTTGAGCACGCACACGAAGCACCAATATTAATGATTTTTCCTTTGATGATTCTTTCACTTGGTGCTATTTTTTACGGTTATATGACTCGTGATTTAATGATTGGTTTAGGATCTCTTTTTTTCAACAATGTTCACACTAATTTTTTCAACTTTAACTTAATTGATTCAGAATTTCTAGATGCTTGAATTAAAAATATTCCCTTCTTATTTACTTGTGCCGGTGGTGTTTTATCTTTATTTCTAATTAACTGTTTTAATATGAACAAAAGCGATATTCTAGATTTCAAGCTACAACCAATCCCAAAAGCGTTTTATGTCTTCCTTAATAAAAAATGACATTTCGATCAAATCGTAAACGAGCTCATCACGGTAAAATTAATGAATTTTGGTTATTCTTTTACCTTCCAATCCATGGATAAAGGTCTGATTGAACGTATTGGACCAAGTGGTTTCACTGCTTCCATTTTTATATCATCATCGAATTTTGTTAGCTATTATTCAGGCTTTCTTTATCACACGATATTTGTATTTCTTATTTTCACGGTTTTGTTCCTTAGTTTCTTTGTTTTGGGTTCCTTGGTTTCATTATTTTCGTATGGTTTATGTTTCGTTTTATTAGTTCTTTCTTATTTGTTCCTCTCTTTCTCTGACCCATTTAAACTACGCGATTAATTGCGTGTTAAGTGTGTTCGTTTTTGTTTTTTTTTCAAATTTTTCGATGCTGGTGGAATGGTATACACGATTGATTTAAAATCAATTGCCTACGGCTTAAACGTTCGAGTCGTTTGCGTCGAATCTTTTTTTTGATGGAGTTTTTTAACTTTTTTGACACTCTTTTTTCCTTCAATATTGTTATTGAAGTTATTGCGTTATATATTCTATTTTCACTTGGTTACGGTGTTTTATACAGTTCATCGCTAGAACTAGCAACACCACCGTTACTGAATTCTTTTTTGTCATTTTCTTTGTTCTTTTTAATTCTAACCTTTATCTTTTTTGGTTTTGATATTTCAATGTTTTCTCTAGATTACAATTTGTATTCTTTTAATCAAAATATACAGCTGATTTTTTTGTTTATTTCGATTATGGTTTTATTCGTGACACGTGATTTCGTTGGTGCTCGTTTTATTAGTAAATTTGAATATGATATTTTGTTTTCTTTTGTATTATTGAGTGCTGTTTGTTTATGCTTTGCTGATGATTTCCTGTTAATCTATTTGGCTATTGAACTACAAAGTTTATGTTTTTACGTTTTTGCTACTTTTAACCGAAACTCAGAATTTTCTACAGAAAGTGGTTTAAAGTATTTCGTTTTTGGTGCTGTAATTTCTTGTCTTTTACTTGTAGGTTTTTCGTTGATTTATCTATCTTTTGGTTCAACCTCGTTCGAGTCTTTGCTGTGCTTAACCAACGCTTCCNATAACCCATTTTTGTTTTGTGGAATAGTATTTATCTTAATAGCTTTTTTATTTAAAGTAGGTGCTGCTCCCTTCCATTCTTGATTGTGTGATGTTTATGACGGTGCAATGATCAGTGTTACACTTCTTTTTGCTGCTGTACCTAAGATCATTATTTTTAGTGTTATTGTCAAAATCTTTTTATTGATTTTTTATGACTTTGCTTCTTTTTGGTCGTCTTTCTTCCTTTTTTCAAGTCTTTTATCGATTGCTGTTGGTTCCTTGTCTGCTATATACCAAAAACGCTTAAAACGTCTTTTTGCTTACTCCACTGTTGCACACACAGGCTTTATTTTGCTTGGTGTTGTCGCAGCTTCACCGGACTCTGTTAAAACGCTTATTTTTTACCTAATGATTTACTCCGTTTTAACTATCCTATTGTTTTCGTTATTGATTTTTGCTATAATTTCAATTGTTCGCTTTCCTGGCTATTTAGCTAGTTGAACATCTTCAGGGTTAAAAAATTATGTATTTGTAATGAGTTTTGCGTTAACCCTTTTCTCTATCGCAGGAATTCCACCACTTGCAGGGTTCTTTAGTAAATTTCTAATTTTATTTTCCTTTATTTCACAGGAATATTTGCTTACAAGTGTAACTATTGTTCTGATAAGTTCTGTTGCTTGTTTTTATTATATTCGACTAATTAAAACGTTCTTTTTTGTAAAGTCTTCAAAAAACAGCTTTTGAATTTCGTCAACAAAACGACAGCACTCTGAATATATTATTGGAACTCTTTTATTTTTCAATATGTTCTTTGTTTTTCGTCCTGAACTGTTCTCGTCATTTTCGACCTTAATAAGTATCACCTTGCTATAAGCTCTTCTTTCACTTAAATAAACCGTGTTAACTTTCGTATTATTTCATATTTTTGTTACTTGTGCTTTTTAACTTTCTTGATGATTTTATCAATCAAAAAACAACCTTTGATGCAAGTTGTAAACGATCATTTAATTGAGTACCCAACACCTTCAAACCTAACTCTTTTTTGAAATTATGGTTTTCTAGCAGGTATGTGTTTAGCTATTCAATTAATCACCGGTATCGCATTAGCTATGCACTATACACCTCACATCGATTTAGCTTTTTTAAGTACTGAGCATATCATGCGTGACGTAAACAATGGGTGACTCTTGCGTTATATTCATGCTAATGGTGCTTCCATGTTCTTTATTGTTGTTTACATCCACATTGGTCGTGGTCTTTATTATGGTTCTTATGCTGAACCTCGTGGTTTTGTGTGATGTCTTGGTGTTGTAATTTTACTTCTAATGATGGCTACCGCTTTTTTAGGTTACGTTTTAGTTTGAGGTCAGATGAGCTTCTGAGCTGCAACAGTAATTACAAATTTCTTCACAGCGTTTCCAGTCATTGGTGACAAAATCGTTACTTTTTTATGAGGTGGTTTCTCTGTTGATAACGCAACTTTAAATCGTTTCTTTAGTTTGCATTATTTGTGTCCCTTTATAATTGCGGGAGCTGCTGTTGTTCACATGGCTGCTGTTCATTTTGATGGTTCTAACAACCCTTTGGGTATTTCATCAATTTCTGATAAAATTAGTTTTTTCCCTTATTTTTTCATCAAAGACACCTTGGGTTTAGTGGCTTTCTTAATTTTTTTCTCTTATTTTGTTTATTTTTCACCAAATTTTTTAGGTCACACCGACAACTACATCCCAGGTAATCCGATGGTTACACCTGCACATATTGTACCAGAATGATATTTTTTACCAGCTTACGCTATTCTTCGCTCAATTCCAAATAAATTGCTTGGTGTTTTAGCACTATTCGCTGCTGTTCTTATTTTATTAATTCTACCTTTTGTAACGACTTCGGAAGTGCGTTCCTCTTTGTATCGACCATTACATCAAAAATTTTTCTGGCTTTTAGTCGCGGATTACATTCTGTTGGGTTATTTAGGTCAACAAGTACCGGAATCACCATTTACAGAAATTGGTCAGGTAGCTTCCATTTACTACTTCGCTTACTTTTTAGTTATCATTCCTGTTTTAGGACGTTTAGAAAAAAGTTTACGTCTTGCTTAATTAACATGCAAAGAAGAGCAATTTGGTTGTTCGTCTGTCTCATCAGCAGAAAGTTAATGGTTCAAATCCATTCTTTGCACTCCATTTTTTCGATGTCTACTTTATCACAAACTCTACACACACCAAAACTAAAAAAACTAAAAAATAAATCTAGTCCTAAATTGCAAGGAAACCCACAAAAAAAAGCGGTCTGTCTTCGTGTGTTAACAATAGCTCCGAAAAAGCCTAATTCTGCTAATCGACGCATTGCCAAAGCTAATCTAACTCATTATAAAACTAAATTAACCGCGAAGGTTCCCGGAGAATCTCATACGCTTCAACAACATTCTACTGTTTTAATTCGTGGTGCTAGAGTTCGTGATCTTATTGGTGTCAGTTATTCAATTGTTCGTGGTAAATATGACCTATCAGGTGTTCCGAACAGAAAAAATTCTCGAAGCGTCTACGGTGTTAAAAAAATAAAATAAAAAATTTTTGATTCGATGTCTATTAGCTGCGGTTTATTCTATTTCTTTTCAAGTTTGTCAATTCTTTCTTCCTTTTTTGTNATAACCACAAAAAATCCTGTATTNTCCATTTTATTTCTTATCTTGTCGTTCGTCAACGTTTCCTGTTTGTTATTTTTACTTAACTTCGAATTTTTACCGATTTCTTTTTTAATTATTTACGTGGGTGCTATCGCTGTTTTATTCCTATTTGTTTTGATGATGCTAAACATCAAACTTGCTGAATTACAGGAAAGCTATTTCAGTTTTATTCCTATTTCAATCGTTTTTAGCTTTGTTTTTCTTACAGAACTCCTTTTTTTATTTCGTTCAGAGTTTGTTTTTCTTGACCTTTTCAATGAGAACTCTATTAACTTTTTAACAGAGTTTTTGTATGTCACAAACTTGAAAACAAGCTTCAGTCCACTTTTTGGATCCGTGTCTAATCTAAAAGGTTTAGCAACGAATCTTTTTAGTGATCACTTACTTGCTTTCCTTATTGCTGGTTACCTTCTTTTACTCGCTTTAGTTGCGGCTATTATTCTAACATTACAAAAAGCTTTTGTTTCAAAAGCTCAAAATACTTATGCTCAAATTTTAGCCGACTATAACAATACTGTTATAAGCTATTCTAGAGATTAGCTCGTAGTTTAACGGTTAAAACGTAATACTCATAATATTTTTATTGTAGGTTCAAGTCCTATCGTGCTAATTGTCTTGCTGGTAAAAATAGTTTAATGGTTAGAATTTCCGTTTGTGGTACAGAAGATAAAGGTTCAATTCCTTTTTTTTACCTTTGCTAATTTAACTTAGCTCGGTTAAAGTGCTTGTTTTGTAATCAAGAAACGTTGGTTCAAATCCAACAATTAGCTTGTATAAAAATGGATTTAGGTATTGCTGCGTTGTTAAAGTTGATCTTTTAAAAGAGTTTAGTTTAGTCGGTAAAATCCAGAATTTCAAATTCTGTGTGACGTGTTCAAATCACGTAACTCTTGTTTTTTGTAGTTCTATTTCGTAGTGGTTCATACAATTCTCTTTATTTGATGTTTGTTTTAGAAATCTTTGTTTCTTTTTTAGCTATCGTTCTTCCTGTTTTGATTAGTGTAGCTTATTTAACTCTAGCAGAACGTAAAATTATGGGTGGTATGCAACAACGTGTAGGTCCTAATGTTGTTGGGTTTTTGGGTCTTTTGCAACCGTTAGCTGACGGTTTAAAGCTATTGTTGAAAGAATCCGTGATACCGACGAATTCTAATACTTTTGGCTTTGTTTTTGCACCTATTCTAACTTTTTTTTTGAGTTTGGTTGGTTGATCCATCATACCGTTCTCGTCTTGTGGTTTTTTTGCGAATATTGATCTTAGTCTGATGTTTGTTTTTGCTGTTTCTGGTCTTACTGTATACGGAATTATTTTATCCGGTTGAGCTAGTAACTCTCGATATGCTTTTTTTGGTTCACTTCGCAGTGCAGCACAAATGATNTCTTACGAGGTGTCTATNGGTCTAATTTTAATTTCTATTTTGATTTGCGTAGGTTCACTAAATTTTGTAGATATTGTTCTATATCAAAACTATATCGTCTTNGCAATACCCTTTTTCCCTTTATTTCTAATGTTTTTGGTTTCTATTCTTGCTGAAACTAATCGAGCACCATTTGATTTGCCTGAAGCAGAATCTGAATTGGTTTCTGGTTTCAACGTTGAATATGCTAGTATGGGTTTCGCTCTGTTTTTTCTTGCAGAATATGGTTCTATGATTTTAATGAGTACATTTACTGTAATAATGTTTCTCGGTGGTTGACTATTGAACTCTTTTCTGTATTTGTTGGATCCCTTTGTTCTTGGTTTTAAAATTGCGATAATATTATTTTTCTTTATTTGAGTTCGTGCTTCATTTCCTCGTTATCGCGTTGATCAATTAATGCGTTTGTGTTGAAAATTATTTTTACCTCTTTCTTTTGCGTTTGTTCTATTCGTATTAAGTTTATTGTTTTTTACGAATGGATTTTATTAATCAACAATTTTTTACTGATGAAAACCTTACCTTTTAAAAAAGCTAATATGTTTACTGATCACAAAAACAGAATTTATTTTTCTGATACTGAGATCTTTGACGTTTCTTATTTAATCATGAAACAAACAAGATTTTCTAATAAATTGTTATACTTCTCTTTAAAAAGATCTCAACATTCTTCTCATTTTACGTCGTTGAAAAACTACTGTTTACTTTCCGGTTATAGTCGTTCAGTATTTTCACTTGTCAAATTCTCACGAATAGCTCTTTCACGTAGAATATTAGAGGGTTCAATGCCTGGATTTTATAAATCTGTTTGATAAAGTATCTTTTATTAATCCTCTCGTTTTACAATCTATTACGTCTCTTCGTTATCATTTTCTGATAGCTCAATGGTAGAGCGTATGACTGTTAATCATACGGTTATTGGTTCAAATCCAATTTGGAAAGCGTCAAAATAGCTCAGTTGGTTTAGAGTGTTTGATTGAAAATCACAAGGTCGATGGTTCAAATCCATCTTTTGACATTTTTACAGATTAGTTTTATATTCTTAAAATTTTTATTTTACGATGTTTTCTTCTTTTTTACTGGATTCTTCCACACCGTGACAACTTTATTTTCAGGATGCTGCTTCACCTGTTATGGAGGGTATTATTAATTTACACCACGATTTAATGTTTTTTATCACTTTTATCTTATTTTTTGTATTAGTAGTAATGGGACGAACTCTTTACTTTTTTGGTTATAACTCTAATGATGCGTCTGCAGGTAAAAACGTAGTTCACGGTACTGTTCTTGAAATTGTATGAACAGTTCTTCCTTCGGTCATTTTGATCGTCGTTGCTTTACCTTCTTTTGCTCTTCTTTATTCAATTGACGAAATTATTGATCCTGCATTAACCATTAAATGCGTTGGACATCAATGATACTGATCTTATGAGTATAGTGATTTTGAAGCACAATTAGGTGCTATCAACTTCGATAGTTATATGATTCCTGAAGACGAACTTGAAATTGGTGAATTACGTTTGTTGGAAGTTGATAATCGTATCGTTTTGCCAGTAAACACGCATACTCGTATTTTAGTAACTGCTGCTGACGTTTTACATAGCTGAGCGGTCCCTTCACTTGGTATAAAGCTTGACGCGTGTACTGGTCGTTTAAATCAAACTTCTGTTTTTATTTTACGTGAAGGTGTTTTTTATGGTCAATGCTCGGAGATTTGTGGTGTTGGTCACGCAAATATGCCTATTGTGGTAGAAGCTGTTTCTGTAAGTAAATACATCACTTGACTATCTGAAAAAGTTTAATTTAAATTATGGATTCTATTCGTTTGTTGTACTAAACCCTTATTGATTTATTTCAATTCTAAAACTATAAATTTTGACTGTATGAACACTTTTTTACGAGCTCTTTACAACAACTCTTTTGATGGCTTTTTTCGAAAATCCTTTCATCGTACGTTGAATCTTTTCAACAAACCATAAAAATATTGGTACACTTTATTTCATCTTCGGTGCTTTTTCAGGTGTTCTTGGCTTCGTTGTTTCAATGGTTATGCGTTTAGAATTAAGTCAAGCAGGTGATGCGTTTCTTTCCGGTAATTATCAATTGTATAACGTTTTAGTAACATCACACGCTTTTCTTATGATTTTTTTCTTTGTTATGCCAACAGCTATCGGTGGTTTCGGTAATTGATTTGTGCCTATTTTAATCGGTGCTTGCGATATGTCTTTTCCTCGTTTAAATAACATTAGTTTTTGGTTATTACCACCTTCGCTAATCTTACTATTATCTTCGTCGTTAGTTGAAGCTGGTGTTGGTTCTGGTTGAACCGTTTACCCTCCATTGTCAGGAATTCAAGCACATTCCGGTGGTTCTGTTGATTGTGCTATTTATTCGCTTCATCTAGCTGGTGTTTCTTCAATTTTAGGAGCAATCAACTTCATTGTTACAATCACTAACATGCGTGCTCCAGGAATGACTGCTAATCGAACTCCTTTGTTCGTTTGAGCTGTTTATATTACAGCATTTTTACTTTTGCTTTCTTTACCGGTGCTTGCTGGTGCAATCACAATGTTACTGACAGACCGTAATTTTAACACCTCTTTTTTTGATCCAAACGGTGGAGGTGATCCCGTTTTGTACCAACACCTGTTCTGATTTTTTGGTCATCCTGAAGTGTATATCTTAATTTTACCCGCTTTTGGTATGGTTAGTCATATCGTTTCTAAGTTCTCTTCGAAAGCCGTTTTTGGAAATCTTGGAATGATATACGCAATGTTATCGATTGGATTTTTAGGTTTTATTGTGTGAGCTCATCATATGTTTACCGTTGGTCTTGATGTAGATACACGTGCATATTTTACGAGTGCTACCATGATTATCGCAGTACCAACAGGTATTAAAATTTTTAGTTGAATAGCTACTATGTTTGGTGGTCGTATCGTAATGAACACACCGATGTTATTCGCTAATGGTTTTATTTTCCTTTTTACTTTTGGTGGTTTAACTGGTATTGTATTATCCAATTCTGGTATAGATATTGCTCTTCATGACACTTATTACGTTGTTGCTCACTTCCACTATGTTTTATCAATGGGTGCGGTATTTGCTATTTTTGCTGGTTGATACTATTGAATCGGGAAAATTACTGGAACAAATTACGATGAAACCTTAGGCAAAATTCACTTTTGATCAACGTTCATAGGAGTAAACTTATGTTTTTTTCCTATGCATTTTTTAGGTCTTGCTGGTATGCCACGTCGAATCCCTGATTTTCCAGACGCTTATACTCAATGAAATACTATTGCGACTTTAGGTTCTTTCATCACAATGGCTTCTACGATATTCTTCGCTTACGTTGTTTATTCGACATTCACGTCTAATGTTCGTGCTGGTTACAATCCTTGACGTAGCGTTACTAATTTCGAATTTAATAAATAGTTTATTTTCTATATTTTTTTTAAACCTAGTATTGTGTAATATCACTTCTTTTAAAATTCGTTCATAGTTTAATGGATAAAACAACAGACTACGGATCTGTCGATACGAGTTCGAATCTCATTGAACGAAATTTTTGCTTCCTTTTTCTTCTTTTTTACTTTACTGTTTAGCAAAAAGTTTAATTTGTGCATTAAAACACGGTAACTTTTCGTTGCAATTTTTTTAACGCTCTTAAGAGAACAAGCCGAAATTCTTGAATTTTATTTTTCTCAAATCCGTGATTTTTTGCTTTTTTCGATTT
>JGI25917J50250_1000180_pt1 | contig 16488 bp, 16 predicted proteins | sample LauGreSBDMM110SN_4_FD_50250 | JGI IMG/M metagenome (IMG submission 50250) | reverse complement strand
AAATTCTAAAATGAGTATAGCGTCAATATCATTATCGGGTAGAAAAAAAATGGTTTCTCACAAAGAAATGACTTTTTTGGAAAAAATGTACCTTGTTGCAATTGCAAAGGGTTTGTGGATTACCATCAAACATTTATTTACGCGCAAAGTAACTATTCAGTACCCTGAGCAAGTTCGAAAAATGAGCCCTGTTTACAGAGGCCAACACATGCTAAAACGCGACGAACAAGGCAGAGAAAATTGTACGGCTTGTGGATTATGCGCATTGTCGTGTCCTGCCGAAGCCATAACAATGACTGCTTCTGAAAGAAAAGCCGACGAAAAACACTTGTACAGAGAAGAAAAATATGCGTCGATTTATGAAATCAACATGTTGCGTTGCATTTTTTGCGGACTTTGTGAAGAAGCTTGTCCGAAAGACGCCATTTATTTGACAACTTCAAAAGTATTAGTGCCTTCGAGTTACGAAAGAGAAGACTTTATTTTTGGAAAAGATAAATTGGTTATGCCTTTGGATATGGCAATGAAGAATACTCAATTATTAAACGCTAACTAAAATGTCGACTGTTTTAATTTTATTTTATTTTTTAGCTGCAATTACCTTAGCAACTGCATTTTTAACCATTTACAGCCGAAATCCTATTCACAGTGCAATCTATTTGGTGATTTGTTTCTTTTCAATTGCAGGGCATTACTTGCTTTTAAATTCTCAATTTTTAGCCATTGTTCATATTATTGTTTATTCTGGCGCCATTATGATTTTGTTTCTGTTTACCATCATGTTAATGAATTTAAACAAAGAAGACGAAGTACATAAACCAAGAATCAAAAGGTTTGGAGCAATTATCGTTTTTTGTAGTTTATGTGCCATTTTGGTTACCATTTTCTTCAACTCAAAACCCGTTTCAGACATAAGCGATTCAACTGGAGAAGATTATCAATCTATAAAAGCTTTAGGAAAAGTGATGTTAGATGGCGAGAGTGGCTACATGATTCCGTTTGAATTTGTTTCAATTTTATTGCTAGTCGCCATGATTGGCACCGTTTTATTGTCTAAAAAAGAAAAATTAGAAAAATAATATGAATAGTATTTTAAGCCAAGTAGGCATAGACAATTATATTTTTTTAGCGGTAATACTTTTTTGTATTGGCGTTTTTGGAGTGCTCTATCGTCGCAATGCAATTATCGTTTTTATGTCGATAGAAATCATGTTAAACGCTGTCAATTTGCTTTTTGTGGCATTTTCAACCTATCATCAAGATGCGCAAGGACAAGTTTTTGTTTTCTTTTCGATGGCAGTAGCTGCGGCAGAAGTTGCCGTTGGTTTAGCCATTTTGGTTTCAGTATTTAGAAATTTAGGTTCTATCGATGTTGCAAATTTAAAAAACTTAAAAGGATAATTTTCAATGGATACGAATTTAGCTTTAGTCTTGTTATTAGCTCCTTTTATAGGATTTTTAATTAATATTTTCTTTGGAAAAACGCTCGGTAAAAATGTTGCTGGAATTATTGGAACACTTTCAGTGGTTGTTTCTTTCGCGATTACAATTTTATTTTTTTTACAAATCAATCAAAATGGTCAACCCATCTCCCTCTTTTTGTTTGATTGGATTCAAATAAGTAACTTTAAAGTTGATTTTGGGTTTTTGTTAGACCAGCTTTCTCTACTGTGGCTGCTTTTTGTAACTGGAATCGGATCGTTAATTCATCTTTATTCTATAAGTTATATGCACGAAGATGTTAACATGCACAAATTTTTTGCCTACCTGAATCTTTTCGTTTTCTTTATGATAACGTTGGTAATGGGTAGTAATTTATTAGTAATGTTTATCGGTTGGGAAGGCGTTGGATTATGCTCTTACTTGTTAATCGGATTTTGGTATAAAAACCAAGATTACAATGATGCAGCAAAAAAAGCTTTCATAATGAACAGAATTGGCGATTTAGGATTGCTAATTGGCATCTTTATTTTAGGAAATTTATTTGCTACTTTAGACTATACCACTTTAAAAACTGCAATTTCAACCGCTACAAATTTAGATTTGTATTGGATTTCAATTGCTGCACTGTGCTTATTTATCGGTGCCTGCGGAAAATCGGCACAAATTCCATTATACACTTGGTTGCCTGACGCGATGGCCGGCCCAACTCCAGTTTCAGCACTGATTCACGCTGCAACAATGGTAACCGCTGGAATTTTTATGATTACAAGGTTGAATTTTATATTTGATTTAACTCCTTTCATTCAAAATATCATAGCCATTATAGGTGCAATTACGGCTTTAGTTGCTGCGACAATCGGATTAGTGCAGAACGACATCAAGAAGGTACTCGCCTACTCGACCGTTTCTCAATTAGGATTAATGTTTTTAGCGTTGGGACTAGGCGCTTATGAAGTAGCCGTTTTCCACGTAATAACACACGCGTTCTTCAAAGCTTGTCTGTTCTTGGGCTCAGGCTCTGTAATTCATGCTTTGCATGGTGAACAAGATATGCGAAAAATGGGAGGTTTAAAGAAAGTAATGCCAATTACATTTATGACCATGTTGGTTTCAAGTTTAGCGATAGCTGGCATTTTTCCTTTTGCAGGATTTTGGTCAAAAGATGAAATTTTAATGGTTGCTTTTGAACACAATATTGCCCTATGGATTATTGGCTCGATTGCCTCAATTATGACTGCTTTTTATATGTTCCGATTAATGTACCTGACATTCTATAAAGAATTCCGAGGAACAGCAGAACAAAAACACCACTTGCATGAAAGTCCAAGTTTAATCACTATTCCATTAATTGTCTTAGGAGTTTTAGCAACAATTGGAGGTTTAATCAATTTACCAGGAAACAACTGGCTGCAACATTATTTATCTCCACTTTTCAGTAAAGCTGAACACGAAGCACATGCTTTTGGAATCATAGAGTATACCCTNATGGGAATAGCAACAATCGGCGCTATTTTAGGCATCGTGATTGCCTACATAAAATACATCAAACAAAATAGTATCCCAAGTGAAGATTCTCAAATAACTGGATTCTCGAAAGTTTTATATCATAAATACTATGTTGATGAAGCCTATAACGCAATATTTGTAAATCCAATAAACGTGCTTTCTAGATTTTTTAGAGATCATCTTGAAACCTCATTGTCTAATTTGGTCTTTGGTTTAGGAGCAATAACCAATGCACTAGGTTTTCAAGGAAAAAAATTACAAAATGGAAGTATTGGTTTTTACCTATTTGCCTTTGTTTTGGGCTTGACCGCAATTGTTTCCTATTTATTTTTAGCTCAATAATTTTCTTAAAATGGATATATCGTACTTATTAATTTTACTTTTAGTTGGTTCATTAGCAACTTATTTTTCGGGAGATAAATTAGCTTCAAAAGTGGCTTTGCTTTTTTCTGTCGCTTCATTTGGATTATCACTTTATTTCCTGAACCTTTTTAGTATCGGAGAAAATTTAGATTTTTTCAGCGTTTGGATAACTCAACCCAATATTAATTTTGCATTAAAAGTGGATGGCTTAGCCTTAGCAATGGTTTTGCTAACCTCCTCTTTAACTTCTTTGATTATCTATTCTTCCTTTGGAAATGAATTTAAAAATGCAAAGTCTATCTACAGTTTGATCCTTTTTATGTCGTTTGCAATGGTTGGCACATTTTTAGCATCTGATGGCCTTTTATACTATATTTTTTGGGAATTATCATTGATCCCAATTTATTTCATAGCCTTAATTTGGGGTAATGGTGATGCTGAAGAACGCAAAAAAGCCGTGGTGAAATTCTTTATTTACACCTTTGCTGGTTCATTATTTATGTTGGTGGCTTTTGTATATTTATACCAGAAATCTGGAAGTTTATCCTTAGAAAGCTTATACAACGTCGATTTATCTTACAACGAACAAATTTGGATATTTTTTGCTTTCTTTTTGGCTTATGCAATCAAAATTCCAATTATACCTTTTCATACATGGCAAGCAAATGTGTACCAAAAAGCGCCAAGTGTCGGCACGATGCTNTTGTCTGGAATCATGCTTAAAATGGGATTATATAGCGTAATTCGTTGGCAATTACCAATCGCTCCTTTTGCAGCAAAATACTTTATTTATATATTAATCGGATTCGGAATTGCCGGAGTAATTTATGGTTCTATCGTGGCAATTCGCCAAAAAGATTTGAAAAAATTATTGGCATACTCTTCGCTAGCGCACGTTGGTTTAATTGCTGCTGGTATTTACACGCTCACTTTAGATGGTTTGAGAGGCGCTGTTCTGCAAATGATAGCGCACGGATTTGTAGTTGTTGGCCTATTTTTTACTGCAGAAATAATATTTAGAAGATACGAAACAAGAACCATTTCTGAAATGGGAGGCATTCGAATTCAATCCCCAAAATTCACTTCACTGTTTCTAATTTTGGTCTTAGCTTCTGTAGCATTGCCCTCTACTTTTAACTTTGTCGGAGAATTCACCGTTTTATACAGTTTGTCTCAAATCAATGTTTGGTTTGCTATTTTAGGCGGTACAACAATCATTTTAGGAGCTTATTATATGTTAAAAATGTTTCAGAATGTAATGTTGGGAGAAACAAATAGTAAAGTTTTTAAAGATGTGAATGTTAGTGAAACTATAACTTTAGTAATTATTGTTGGTGTATTATTCTTTTTCGGATTTTATCCAAAACCAATAAACGATTTAATTACGCCGAGTTTAGAAAATATTTTGAACATCATAAAAAAGTAATTTAAGATTATTTCATTAGGATTTATTCCTAAACAAAATCAAAAAATCAAAAATGAACACATTAATAGCTACAACAGCACTAGGCGTTTTTTGCCTTTTATTTGAAATTTTTAATTTAAGAAAAGCCATTGTTCCGATAACAATTGTTGGACTTATTGCTATTTTAGGTTTAAATATTTCAGAATTTGGAATGCAAGCAAGTTATTATAACAACATGGTTGTTGTAGATAAATTTTCAACTGCATTCTCGAGTTTGTTTATTGTTTTGACTATTTTTTTAGTAGCCTTAGCACATAATTTTTATGAAAATCACCAATCAAAACTTTCCGATTTTATTGCCATAAAAGTATTTCTTTTGGCGGGATGTTTAGCGATGGTATCGTTCGGAAATTTAGCGATGTTTTTTCTAGGCATTGAAATATTATCTATTTCGTTGTACGTTTTAGCAGCATCAAATAGAATGAATCTGAAAAGCAACGAAGCTGGAATGAAATATTTTTTGATGGGCTCTTTTGCTTCAGGAATTATATTATTTGGAATATGTTTAATATATGGCGCAATTGGATCTTTCGATATGCGCACGATTCAAGAAGCTGCAATGTCGGCTGATGTGGAAGAGTGGTTTTATATTGGCGTAATTTTGTTAAGTATCGGCTTGTTGTTTAAAATAGCAGCGGTACCTTTTCATTTTTGGGCTCCCGATGTTTACGAAGGTTCTCCGTCACTCACAACGGCAACAATGAGTACTCTGGCAAAAGTAACCGCTATGGCCACTTTCTTTAAATTAGCGTCTGCCATGACAGGAAATCTGCCGTCTACATCGCAAACAGTTATCGTTGTTGTTGCTATGTTATCAATGACAATCGGTAACATCATGGCACTTCGTCAAGTTAATGTGAAACGAATGTTAGCCTTTTCCGGAATATCGCATGCAGGATTTATGTTGATGACTTTACTAAATATATCAGTTGCAGCTGGCAGCTTGCTCTATTATACTTCCGCATACGCCTTGGCAGGAATAGCCGCATTTAGTGTGATTTTGTACGTTTGCAAAAACCAAAACAACGAAGATATCGCTAATTTTCATGGACTAGGAAAAACAAATCCCTTACTGGCAGCAATTTTAACCGCATCCCTTTTATCGATGGCTGGAATTCCAATTTTTGCTGGATTTTTTGCCAAATTGGTTTTGTTCAATCAAACGATACAAGCAGGTTATTTAGCATTAGTGATTGTTGCTGTAGTAAATTCAATCATTAGCGTTGGCTATTATTTTAAATTAATTTTGGCGATGTATACCAAAGAGCCAAACGAAACAAGAGAGGGACGACCATTTTTGATTTATGCCGTTGCCATTATTGCCATCCTTTTAAATATCCTTTTGGGGATTTTCCCTTCTTATGTTTTGAATTTGTTGTAAAGTAAAGTGTTTTTATAAATAGGTGTTTAACCACTCAATTATTTTTAACACATAAATACATCTTATAGATTTAAAAGGAATGTTTATTTCAAATTGAAGTAAATATTCCTTTTTTTCATTTTATATTATTCTAATTTTTTAGGCTACTTTCCTTAAGAATTACTAAATTTACCTCAAATTAGCACACATTATTATGGAAATCCCTTTTGAAACTAATCCGTTGATTGACCGTTTGCCAAAACATTTATTGCAATTCATCAAACCTCAAGACTATAGCGATTACACTCCCATCAACCAAGCAGTTTGGCGCTATGTAATGCGTAAAAACGTTAGTTATTTATCAAAAGTTGCTCATAATTCCTATTTAGAAGGACTCAAAAAAACAGGATTAGAAATNGATAANATTCCTAATATGTATGGCATGAACCGAATTTTAAAAGAAATCGGTTGGGCNGCNGTTGCNGTAGATGGTTTTATTCCACCTAATGCTTTTATGGAATTTCAGGCTTATAATGTTTTAGTAATTGCTTCTGATATTCGTCAATTAGAGCATATTGAATATACTCCTGCTCCAGATATTATTCACGAAGGTGCTGGTCATGCACCCATCATTGCCAATCCCGAATATGCAGAATATTTGCGACGTTTTGGCGAAATTGGTTGCAAAGCAATTTCATCACACAAAGATTATCAAATGTATGAAGCCATTCGATTACTTTCGATTTTAAAAGAAGCAGAAGATACACCTCAGCGAGAAATTGACAAAGCCGAAAAAGCAGTTGAAGACTTGCAAAACGACATGGGAGAAATGTCTGAAATGGCACAAATCAGAAACCTGCATTGGTGGACAGTAGAATATGGCTTGATTGGAACAATAGAAAATCCGAAAATTTATGGTGCAGGTTTATTGTCATCGATTGGTGAAAGTGCTTGGTGCATGACAAATGAAGTTGAAAAAATACCATACAATATCAATGCGATTGCCAAAAGTTTTGACATCACAAAACCCCAACCTCAACTCTACGTTACGCCAGATTTCGCCTATTTAAGTGAAGTTTTAGAGGAATTTGCCAACACAATGGCTTTGCGAACTGGCGGACTTTCGGGCATAAAAAAACTAATCCAATCGGACGCTTTGGGCACAATTGAAATGAGTACTGGTTTGCAAATTTCGGGTATTTTTACGAATGTTATCGAATTAGAAGGAAAACCAATTTATATTCAAACGGAAGGAAAAACAGCACTTTCTTACCGTGAAAAAGAGTTGGTAGGCCATGGAACAGCTACTCATGCAAGTGGTTTTGGTAGTCCAATTGGAAAATTAAAAGGCATTAATCTTGCGATTGAAGATATGAGTCCCCGCGATCTGAAAGCCTATAAAATTTACGAAGCAGAAAAAGTTACTTTAGAATTTGAAGGAAATATTATTGTTGAAGGAGAAATTATTACTGGCTCACGCAATTTACAGGGAGAAATCATCATTATCAGTTTCAAAAACTGCACCGTAACCCATGGCGAAACGATTTTGTTTCAGCCAGAATGGGGAATCTACGACATGGCAGTTGGCAAAAAAGTAGTTTCCGCTTTTTCTGGGCCAGCCGATGTAAACAGTTTTGATTTAATTACGCATGTTCCATCTAGCAAAACCATAAAATCTAAAATATCGGATAGCCGATCAGATTTAGAAGGATTGTACCATAGCATCAGAAATTATAGAGAGGGAACAGATACTAATTTGTCTTTATCGAATATCTTTCATGAAATAAAACTAAATCATCCCAATGATTGGCTTTTAACTTTGGAAATTGCCGAAATATTATCTCAAAATAAGGATAATGACTTGATGCAAGAAGTTCTAATTCATTTAGAAAAACTTAAAGAAAACCGTCCAGCAATTGAAAACCTGATCAAAAATGGCTTGGAATTGATTTTTGAGNAAGCAACCGTTTAATAAGTTGCTAATTATTATAGCTAGCAAGTTGATAAAAAGACAAATTATATCGCTGCTTTGTTANGCATATTATCTGTGCTTGGTACTTTTTTAATTGTTAGAAGTGAACTGTTAATTATAATATTATCAGTATCTACGGTTTTATGCTTGTTAATAAGTACATTTTACAAAAAGGAAAAATGTGCTGTGCAAGTTGTTTTTTTTTCGAATGATCAAATTGATATTAAAATTAATAAAAACCAAGAAAAAGGAGCAATTGAATTCATAAAAAAGCTTTCAATTTACCGGTATCAACCCCAAATTTAAACATCGATTGTTTTGTTACTTCTGCTAACAAAATTCAAAATTACATCAAAATTAAGAAGGTAATTTTTATAAGTAAGTAGTTTCATTTTGTTTATAAAATAAAAAAGCTATTTGAAAAAAAATAATAAAAAGAAGCAACAAATTGGCTAAATTAAGAGACAAACTAGAAAATAGAATATTTTTTTTAAGTGAAATATTAAAAAAAAACTTACTCTATTTCATGAAAAGAATTAAAGTTTTAAGCAAAACAAAAAAACAAAAATCATCATGAAAAAAATACTGATGTTCGACAGCACGCATGCCTATTTAACCTTCGTAAAACGAAAATTTAAAAATGAATATGAGATTAGCAGTTATGAAAAAATTAATAAATCCGAGCTAAATATTGCAAGTTATGATAGTATTATTTTCATAATTAGCAACGAAACAGAACTTGTTGATTTAATGTATATTTATGCTAAAGCTGATAGTTTGTTGATTTGGTCTTCATTTAAAAAAATCAATGAACAATTATCAAAATTAGACAATATTTTTGTTTTAAATTTTAATCAATCGAAAAATGGAATTGCAGAACAACTTCGTTTTTGGATAGATCTTCCAAAACCATTTCAACAAGATAAAACCGACACGATAAACAGGGTTTATAGATAAGTTACTTTGTTTGGCCTTTGACGGATAATTTTGAATGGCCGGAAGGTTAAAGCAGCGTTTTAGCTTAATTCATGTAGATTATACAAGCCAAAAAAGAACAATTAAACAATCTGGAAAATGGTATTCTGATTTCTTAACGACTCAGGAAAATTAATTATTATTGAAAGATTTGAGTAAAGATTTTACTTGTAATTAATATCGGTATATTTCAAACACAGTTCATCTGAAAAAACTATAAATTTATAATCTTAACGCATTGATTGATAGATGTATGAACAACATTCATCTTTAAAATTATTAAAACTATTTTTATATTCATTTGAAACGTGAAGATTACCAGCAAAATGTGGCATAAAAAACACATTGTAACTGTTAATAAGCAAATGTGAAAACTGAAGAGATTGTTTACTGTTAATTTGTGTTGAAGTTTCTACTACAAGATCCAAACTTAATTTATTTTGTCTGAAAATTGTTTCGAAAACACTCTTTGCCTGGGTTCCCATTAAAACAATCGTTTTTGGGTTTACTAATTTAATTTCATGAAAAATGTCTTTACTGCACAAACAAGAATTAGATTTTATTGAATTATCAGAAGAAAAAGCACATTTGACAATATCCGTGAAATAAATATCTTCTAGAAAATTTTGTTTACCAGCTATTTTTCTAAATAAATCCACATACTTAAAATGAGTTCGATGTTTATTAACGTACAACTCTTCATTTAAATGAAAAGAATGCATATCAAATACAGTGTTGATTTTTTTGTCCTCTTCGCCTTTGCCAGCATCTTGAGCGATGACCATTATTTTTTTATCACTGTAATTATTGATCCAAAAAGGAAGGTCTTGTCTAAATTTAGTTGCGATGCAGGCTGTGCATTTGTCAATAAGTTTGGCACTAGCTAAGTTATATGTTTCAATTTTGCTAGAATTAATACTAATACCGCTATCTGTTTCTTCTAAAACATTCAGCACTTTATTTCCAAAATACTTCGTAAGGAAATTGACGAAAGCTTTATTGTCCATAGTGTTTTTGATATTTAAAATATTTTTTTAAATACCCAAAAATAAAATACAACTAGAACAACGATGCCTATGATTGCCCCAACGATTCCAATGCCTTTGATTAATTTTACACCAAAATTATCTAATTCAATATTGTGTTTTAAATTATTTTCTTCGGTAGTATCTTTTCTCTTAATTCTATTATTTCTTAATGGAAACTTCATTTACTTACCGAAAATTGAATTTATAATTGTTCTGCCAATTTTGCGCTCAATCCCTCCTTTTGTGGTTGGTATACCAGTTTTTCTGGCAATACTATTTTTGAGTCCGCTTATGCCAATTAGTCTATTGAATGAAAATGAGACGCCATATTTTCCTTTAAATCCAAACATCTTTAATTTAATTTTTTAGTTGATAATTCATTAAAACGTTTTTTTAATTCTCCTTTTATAGTGTCATTAAAATCAGATAATGATGTGATTAGTATTGGTTTTTCTGAATATTCTAAAAGCACTGATTCTTTTTTTAACCTAATAAAAATAATAGTTCGAGATCTTGAACTCGGATATTTACAAGCTATGGTAAGAAAATTTGGGGTATAATTAAATTGAATTAAATCTTTGTATTCTGTTTCAAAATAATCATGAATTGTTTTTAAATCAGGCAAAAATGTATTTATAGCTTTACTTCCTTGTAACATTTGTTCAAATCCTTGCCAACCTTCAAATCGTACTTTTTCTCCTTTTTTAGTTTGCTTTGGCACACTATCTAAACTCACACTAGTAACAGAACTTGCTCCTAATATTCGGGCGATTTCATCTCCAAAGTCTAAATTATTTGGGATGATTTCACTTAAATAGTTTAACAATTGTGATATCTGAAAGGCCCTTGAAGACAAGTAGGGATCGTTTTGACAAATCCTAAAAAGCACTATTTCCCATTCTTCGTCAAATTCGGTAGTATCTTTCAAAGCAATTGCTTGAGATTCTGACAATTCGTTCAATCTCATTTTTTTAGCAGTTTTATCGGTCCAAGATTTATAATCAGGCTCTTCTATTAATGCTTGGTAAATTTTCGGATAAGCAATTTGGATACATACTAATCCAAAATTAACTACTAATTCGTAAACTGCTTTTTGAGACTCTTTTTTTTGCTCACCGATAATTTTAAGCAAAGATATTGTGTTGATTAATCTTTTTAGTGATCTCGGGTTCGTCCCAACAGAAAGCATAGCAAAATCGGTTAATCGATCCTTCATGGACTCATTTTCTGCAAATTTCTCATCTATATAGTCGATAGCTTCTAGCGATTCAATTAGAAAATTATTCACATCATACATAGCAACCGGCATTGAAAAGGGAAGTTGAATGATTTTGTCGAAAAAAGATCTAAATTCTCTTTCATTTTTATCTGTCAAAGGGCCAAACTTAGGAACCAACCCTTTAACTACTACTTCATAATCTATAGCTAATACAAAAATACAGTTGTCGACTTCAAAAATATTTTTGATTAATTCTAAAATCTCTACCGCTACAGGTGGATCAATCCTATCTAAATCATCAATAAAAAAAATAAAACCTCTATTGTTGTTTCCTTGTTTTTTATCTAATTCTAAACAGGTATTTATGGCTTCTTGTAAAGAGTTTTTGAAATTTAACAAATCAACAGTGTCTTCACCATTTCCGATAACGGCATCAATCAAATCACCTTCTAAACCTATTTGTGAAACAGCAGCTTTAGCTCCCGCCTTTGCAATTTTACCAAATAAGCTTGAAACTTTATTTAATACTGCTTGAGATTGTGTCTCATGCTTGCGCTTTATAATTTTAGAAATTTCATTGGTTAATCCGCCAATGATCGCCATCAAGGTTTCCTCTCGGGTTTTCATTATAGAATATTGCCACGTATTAATCCATATGCCATAATAAGGTAATTTGTCGTCTAATTCCTTATTTAAACCTGTTTCGCAAATTTCATGTTTAATTTGGTTCAGCATCGATGTTTTACCACTACCCCATTCTCCTTGAACTGCAATTGTTGTTGGCATATTACAAGTTTCCACAAACTTAATTAAAGCTTTCATGTAATCATCAACTCCTAATAAATCTGGAGCGCCAGCTTTTCTTGGTTTGTCAATTATGTTCGATTTTTTCATTTTTAAATTATTATTTAGTTGCCAAATAAATTGTGATTAGACTTATAATTATGGCTACTACAATGCCTAAAACCAAATAATTGCCTTGTTTGAAATTATTAAGTTCATTGAAAAGGTTTTTGTTTAAAATATATAATTTGTAGCTACCAGTTTTAAAAGGTTCACTCGCAGGTTCTGCAGCGTTAACAACTATCCCATATTGTTTTACATGATTAATTAAATTTTGCAAATCATTTTCCCCTGTCTGTGTATCTGAAGATTCCCAACTTTTACTCACCAATACTTCTATTTCATCATTGGTCATAAAAGTTTCTTCTGTTTCAGTAAAGTGAGAAGCATTNATGTCTAATCCGTTTTCAATNGCTTCATTTTTTATAGAACCTGGTTGAACAACGCCATATTTTCTATTGGGATTATATGGTGCAAATAAAGATTTATAATTTTTGGGTGCTGATGGATTTATTGTATCTGGTAACATCTCCTTCAGTTCTTCGAACGATAGTTGAGGGTATAAGGTTAAGAGTGCATCTACAATTCCAAGAGCAGTCCTATTCATGTGTTTTCCGACAACTAATATAATTCCTTTTTGAACTTCTTGTTTGTTGCGTTTTAAAAAAGAGTCGTATTTCATAGGTAAAAGTTATTTTTTATTTTGTTATTTAAAAAATCCGAAAAAACTACCAGAACTATCCGTCGGCATTCCAAGTTCCTTTGCAAATGCTTCAATTTGATTTTTCAAATCCGCATTATCTCCTATCAACGTTCGTGCTTTTTTAACCAGTTGTTCACTTTTAAATTTCCAATTATACCTTAACAATACAGCATAATTACGACCGTCATAACCCAAATCATTATTATTTATAATTTCTGCCTCTTCTTTTGCATTCATATAACTTTCAGAAGCTTCCATCATTTTAAATGCTGGAATTGCTCTTAGAATTCCTGGAGCGTTAGGAGTTTTTCCTCCTTTGATACTTAATGGAACGGAATAAGATAAAAATTCAATGATCTCATCTATTGAATCGAGCATTGGAGTTGACTTTATAGTTTCAAGAACTCTTTCCTTTTGTTTTATTTTCCATTCTTCTACTTTATTGTGCGCATGACTTTCTTTACTATCGTTGTTGAAATATGTTCCAATGTTTGAAAAGAACGAATCTGCATCTTCCAGCTTTTTGTATTCTTCTTTTTCAACTTTTATTTCGGGTTCCAATTCAGCTTGAATATCACTTATTTTTTTAAATAACAAATCTATACCTATTAAACTTGAAATCTGAGATGTTTCAGGTTGTTTGGTAATTTGTTTTTCATAGAGTTTAGCTTCTAGAACTATTTCAAATTCATCCGGATCAAATCCCGAAGATTCAGCTTTTCTTTTTAATATTTCTCTTTCTTTTTCAGTTAACACTCCGTCAATAAGCGCCATTTCTACTAATTTTTCCAATTGTTCATTAAACATAATTCTATATTTTAATTTATTGTTTTTTTTTTGAATATCCCCAATATTAATATTGGGTTTTGTTTTGTGCTTTGTTATTAAAAAATATTTATTCGATAGTGAGTTTATTTTTAACTTCAGACATAATTTTTAAAGTACTTTAAAGCTATATTTACTTTTTAAAAAAGAGCTGTCTTTCATAGGTAAAAGTTATTTTTTTATATGCGCTATATTTTCTTTGATTCTATCAATTTGTTGTTTTTTTGAATCGATGCTTTTATCCATAGAATTCATCCAGCTCAATTTAGATTGTCTGTGACTCCTTTTAGCGTTAGCGTCTTTTGTGTTTTTAACCAGATTTGACCAATATTCCGATTTTTGCTTTTTTACTTTCTTTAAATTATCTAACTCTTTTCTATATCCTTCTATTTGAATCTTATAACGAGTTATTTGATCTTTTTCATTTTGAGTTAATGCCATAATAATGTTATATAAAAAAAGCATTTGCTGGAGGCAAATGCTTAGAATTAATTACTTCTTTAATTATAAATACGATGTAATTTCAGACAAAACCACTTTTTCAGCATCTTCGGATTCTAAAACTCTATTAGCCTCAGCAATCGTCATTCCGTCATATTTTGGACCCGTTTGTAGATTTTTTCCATTTTTTCTATAGATAACTTGACATGGTATACCATAACATTCCATAAAACGTTTTTCTAAAGTGCCAACTTGTAGATTGCCATTGATAGATAAATCATCTACTTTAATTGGAGAATACTCTCCATTAACCAATGTATTGCATTTTGCAATGGTATAGTCATTGCTTAGTCTTGTACCTTCTTTGTTAACTAGAGTAGGAACTAAATAAGGAAATTTTTCACAAAACTCTGATTGAAAGGTTTTTAATTTAATTTTACCGCTAATTTTAATATCTGCCATGCTTTTTTGAATTTAAGTTTAGACAAAAATATAAATTAAAATAGTTGCTTTTTAGTCCAACTTGGTTCAACTTTATTTCAGCGGTCTGTAGTGCAGTAAGCCATTGGTTTCAAAATAAGGAAGGGCTTTTTTGATGGATTTATCAAATAAGTTGGAAGGGAAGGAATTGAATTCGTTTTTGAAAAGCTCCTTTAGAAGAAGATGGTATTTGCAATCTATTTTTGAATTGCAAAAGACTTCGGCAATGCAATGAAAAATAATGCGCCTTTCATAAGCATCTATAGTAGGATAGATTATTTTAGCATAGTCAAACAGTTCTAAAACATAGTCTTCTATTTTATGTTTAGCTGCTCCAATTAAAACCATGTGCCATATTTTGTATGCTTTGAAACGCATTTTAGGGAAGATGAAAATATGCTCTAAAGCCGTCGCATCTGTTGCAATGGCGGAATAAATTTTAGCGCCAATGGCTAAAGCTTCTTGCTGATTTGAGTGGAGATAATAATGCCTAAACAAAACAGTATGATAAAAAACAAAATCTTGTAAGGACGCAATAGATTTGACTTTGTTAAATTCAATCAATTGTAATTTAAAAGCTTGTTCGTAGTTTTTAATTCTAAAAGCAGGATCAAAAGCAAATTCTAAAACAAATTCTTTGACAAATCGGTCGCTCTTGAAAGTGGAGAAAAACACCTCGGGATTTTTCATCTGTCGCAAGGAGTCATAAACTTCTAACGACACCATTGATTGATAATGGGNATCTCTGTCNTGCAGNCTTTCAAAATAAGCAAACAAAGGCCGGTTCGCCNCATGTACTATACATTGGTAAAGTAAGCCATCGGNACTCTTTTGTTTCTTATTTATGATTTTATAATCAAATTCATTGGCACTATTTACAGCTTCAAGGAATGAAGCCCACGAAGAATAACCAATATAATTAACCAAAACATTTAAAGTGTNTTCATAAGGCACAACGCCATCATAATTTAAAAACAAGCGATATAGTGTAGTAGTCGAAACACTTCCGTAACCTTCATTCAAAAGTATTTCACTGAACTTCTCGCAATCTGATTTTCCAGAAATTGGGAAGCACAATTTAATTGCAATCTGACTTTTTAATTCAGTGAGCGTAAAAGTGTTTAAATTGTATCTTGCTTTGGTCATAGATTAAAATAGTCGACCAAAATTAATAATTTAGGTTTAATTCTAATACTATTTCAATTATTTTTTAGTTTATGGCGATAAATCACATCTTTTAGTAATAAAAATCAACTTTAATTAATTTTATTTTGATTTCCGACCAACAACTTTTTAGATTTATCGTTCGTTATTCCTTAACAACCGTATAAACTTTGGAACCTATATTGCCCTCTATTTTCAGAAGATAAATTCCTTTTTGATAAGCGGAAACATCTAAAATGGATTCCTTATTATTTAGAATGTAGGAATTAAGAGATTGACCCAAAACAGAATAAATTGTTAAGCGATTTCCGATTTGATTTTCAGGAATTGTCAAATTTAGCTTGTCTTTCATTGGATTTGGAAAGACAATCAAATTAATTTCATTTGTTGCATTGCTATTTCCTAAATTCGATTGTTGATAAACCCTAACATAGTCAATTTCCATAGCAGATTGAACAAAGTTTGCTGCAATACTTGGACGAATTGCAATGTTTAACAAAATAAATTGTTCTGCGTCAAAAGGCCAAGTGTATTGGTTTTTAATCAATGGTTGATAATTGAGGTGGTTTATTCCNTCAACACTAAAGGTAATTCTATCATTGTTCCATTCTACCGCATAAAGATGAAAATCAGCACATACACCATCTTTAGTTTGATAATTTGCAGTGTATTCACCTGTTGTTAAATCACCATTTATTGGA
>JGI25917J50250_1000178_pt1 | contig 16550 bp, 13 predicted proteins | sample LauGreSBDMM110SN_4_FD_50250 | JGI IMG/M metagenome (IMG submission 50250) | reverse complement strand
GTCATCGGTTTTGATTCCGCTAAAATTATAGGGGTTTTTCATATATAATTTTTGGATTCTTGCGCCAGTTCTACTAAATTTTTCATAATCTAAAAGTGCATTTACATAACGGGTTTCATCAAAACCAAAAGTGTCAAATTGATAAGCAAAATTGTTTTTCCCATTTAAAAATGTTTCCACTTTAAACAATCCGTTTTTATTATAGGAAAAATCAAACATGTCATAAGCACTGATTCCGAAACCAATTTTTCCACAAGCCCTTATTTTTTCTGCTAAATAGGAACCGTCTTTTTGCAGCGCTAAATTGATATATGTTGGTTTTTGCGAAGTATTAACAACAGCATTTTCATCAATTGGATAGGCGACTAAAGCGTTAACGATTGGGGATTTAGTATCAATTATAAGTTTATCAAAACCGAAAAATAGTGGATTTATGATTTTTTCTGATTTAGTATCTCTAAGTTCAAAATGCAAATGTGGGCCGCCGGAACCACCAGAATTTCCCGAAAAAGCAATGATTTCCCCTTTTTTCACAACCAACTCATCTGGTTTTGGAAATACTTCAATTTCAAAAGATTGTTCTTTATAATGGATTTGCTTCAAATAATCTTCAATTGTTGGATTTGCTTTTGAAAGATGTCCATAAACCGTCGTATAACCATTAGGATGATCGATATAAATTGCTTTTCCATAACCAAAAGAAGATATTTTAATTCTTGAGATATAGCCATCTGCAGATGCATAAACATTCAAACCTTCTTTTTGNTGGGTTTTAAAATCTAAACCCGTATGAAAATGATTGCTTCTNAATTCTCCAAAATCGCCTGACAAAAACAAAGGAATACCCAGNGGCGATATAAAATAATCGTTTGGATACACCGTTTGAGCNGAAATAGAATTAAAAAAAAATAAAAAAAGNAATAAAATTCTCATGTACAAACGTTTCGGCTAATATAATAAAAATCAATTATTTTAATAAATAAACTTCTAATAATAACTAGCGATTCTCCAAATTATTATCTTTCAATTTAATAAAATTACGAAAAATATAGAAAAACTATTGCATTAATAAAAAGGAATACTAACTTTGTAAATTAAGTAATGAATATTGACTCGATGAGTGAAATTGCAGAAATCGTTGATACGCTTGAAAAAAGACTTGGAAAAGTTATATCTAAACTTGAAGATTTAGAGAAAACTAATCTGAATTTAAGAGCTGAATTGAACAAAACTGCAACCGTTGTAACTACACAAAACAAAGATTTTGAAGCATTGAAAATGGAGTACGACACACTAAAAATAGCCAATTCATTACTAGGCAGTGAAGAAAACAAAAGAGATACGAAGCTTAAAATAAATTCATTAATTCGTGAAATTGATTATTGTATTGCACAATTATCTGATTAGTAAATATGGACGAAAAGCTTAAAATTAAAATATCAATTGCAGACAGGGTCTATCCATTAACGGTAGAATTGTCGCAAGAAGAAGGGCTAAGAAGCGCTTCTAAAAAGATTGATACAATGATTAAGCAATTTGAAGAAAACTATGCAGTTCGAGACAAACAAGATGTTTTGGCAATGTGTGCCTTGCAGTTTGCTTCTCAATTAGAGCAAAAACAAATCGATAAGTCAACTGATAGTGTTGAAACTCGCGAAAGATTAAAGAAAATGAATGCCCTTTTAAGTCAGTATATTGAAAAATAATACGTTCTTAACATAAACTAAAATACTGCCTACATTAGTTCAATTTGGTAAACTCAACACTAACAATTTAGAATGAGCAAATTATCGTTACTATAGCAAGCCCATTCAGTTGGGAAGCTTGAACAACGAGTTAGCTCAAAACTTGTATTTCCGAGTTTACACAATACCTCTAATGTAGGTTTTTTTTATATACAAACACAAACAAAAATGGACACTAATTTACTTATAGTTTTCGCATCAATCATAGGGGTTGCAGGCGGATTTGTAGTTGCAAAAATGATGGAAAAAAGCAACGTTTCCAGCCTTATTACGAATGCGAAAAAAGAAGCCGCATCAATTTTAAAAGATGCAAATTTAGAATCTGAAAATATCAAAAAAGATAAAATTCTTCAGGCAAAAGAGAAATTTATTGAACTAAAAGCTGAACACGAACAAGTAATTTTGGGTCGTGATAAAAAAATGGCTGAGGTTGAAAAAAGAATTAGAGATAAAGAATCTGCGATTTCAAACGAATTGTCTAAAGCAAAAAAAATCAATGATGATTTTGAAGCAAAAGCGAAAGAGTATGATTCTAAAATTGAAATAGTAGAAAAAAAACAACTTGATGTTGATAAAAAACAGCAAGAAGTTGACAGAATGTTTAAAGGTCAATTAGAGCAATTAGAAGTGATTTCTGGACTTTCGGTCGAAGAAGCAAAACATCAATTGGTTGAAGGATTGAAAAGCGAAGCGAAAAGCAAGGCAATGGCTTTTATTCAAGAAACAGTTGAAGAAGCTAAATTGACTGCACAACAAGAAGCCAAAAAAATCATCATTAACACGATACAAAGAGTTGGTACAGAAGAGGCCGTAGAAAATTGTGTTTCTGTATTTAATATAGAATCCGATGATGTAAAAGGTAGAATTATTGGTCGAGAAGGTAGAAATATCAGGGCTTTAGAAGCAGCAACCGGTGTAGAAATTATCGTTGACGACACACCTGAAGCAATCATTTTGTCTTGTTTCGATCCAGTTCGTAGAGAAATTGCACGTTTGGCATTGCACAAATTAGTTACCGATGGAAGAATTCATCCAGCTAGGATTGAAGAAGTTGTTGCTAAAACAACCAAGCAAATCGACGATGAAATTGCAGAAGTTGGAAAAAGAACGGTTATAGATTTAGGAATTCATGGATTGCATCCAGAATTAATAAAGGTTGTTGGACGAATGAAATACCGATCTTCTTATGGACAAAACTTGCTACAACACTCTCGAGAAGTTTCTAAACTTTGTGGAATTATGGCTGCTGAACTTGGCTTGAACGTTAAATTAGCAAAAAGAGCTGGACTTTTGCACGATATCGGAAAAGTACCAGATGCTGAAAGCGATTTGCCACACGCACTTTTAGGTATGCAATGGGCAGAGAAGTATGGTGAAAAAGAAGAAGTTTGCAATGCTATTGGAGCTCACCATGACGAAATTGAAATGAAATCTTTATTGTCGCCGATTATTCAAGTTTGTGATGCTATTTCTGGAGCAAGACCTGGTGCGCGTCGTCAAGTTTTGGATTCTTACATACAACGTCTTAAAGATTTAGAAGAAGTTGCCTTTGGATTTGGGGGAGTTAAAAATGCTTATGCCATTCAAGCCGGAAGAGAATTGCGTGTAATTGTTGAAAGCGAAAAAGTTTCCGATGATAAGGCAGCCGCATTATCTTTTGATATTTCACAAAAAATTCAAACTGAGATGACTTATCCAGGACAAGTTAAAGTAACCGTAATTAGAGAAACTAGGGCAGTAAACATCGCCAAATAAAATTATTTTAAANTAGTTAAAAGCGCTTAATTGCGCTTTTTTTATTTAAAATTATTGCCCAAAAATCTTGTATATGTCTTCTTTACTTATTGGTTTAAGATAGTATTTCGTGATTTCGTTTTCGTACACTTTTGCCCTTTTTAAATCTAATATATCATTTGAAGAAGTAACCAAATGAATTTCTGTGCTTAAATTAAATGCCGCTTTGAGTATTTTAAATTCATCTAAAAATTGCCATCCATCCATCACCGGCATATTTAAATCAAGCAGAATTAAATCTGGAGCGAAGTTATTTTGAATACTGATTTTTAGATTTTGTATGGCCTCAAAACCATTCTCGAAAAAATTAACTCTAACTGGAATGTTATTTTTTCTAAATAAATTATTTAAAATAAAACGATAAATTTTATCATCGTCAACTACAAAAACATTTTCGTACTTACTCATTAAAATATATTTTAAAGGATGTTCCTTCTCCTACTTCACTTTCAACTGTAACTTTTCCGCCCATAGCTTCAATTTGGTTTTTTGACATAAAAAGCCCAATACCTCTTGAATTTGGATGCTTATGAAAAGTTTTATACATACCAAAAATCAATTCGCCATGTTTTTTTAAATCAATTCCTAAACCATTATCCGATATTGAAAGTGTTTTTATTCCATCTTCATAACTAAAATCATAATGAATTTTAGGCGTTTTTTTTGGATGTGAATACTTCACCGCATTGGTAGAAAAATTCAACAAAACACTTTCTAAATAGGCTGGATTATAATAAACAGTAACATGTTCTGGAATATTAATACTGTATTCGACGTTATGTCTGACAAATTCTTCACTCAATAAAACAATCATTTTTTGAAGGTATTGAAACAAATTCAAATGCTCTTTCATAGGCTTTAAATCTGATTGAAGATCAACCAATTCTTTCAAATTATCAATTGTTTCATTCAAATCATCAGAATTCGTTCTGATATAAGTTAATGTTTCTTGAATTATTTCTGGATTATCTTCTGTTTCAATTATATCTAAAAGCATTTTAAAATTTCCTGCATGCGAACGCAAATTATGGGAAACAATATGAGCAAAATTAAGTAAACGCTTATTTTGTTCACTCAGAATTTCAAGGGTTCGATTAAGATCTTGCTCTTTTTCAATTTGAATAGAAATATCAGTGTGTGTGCCAATAACACGTAAAGGATTATCGTCGTCGTCTCGTTCAATAATTTTACCACGGCTCAAAACCCATTTATAATCATTCTTCTTCGTGCGAACACGTTGCAAATTTTTATAGTAAGGCGTTTTATTGTCTAAATGAAGTTGTATATCTTTTTTGTATTTCAAAATGTCTTCTGGATGAATCCGATCGTCCCATTTATCAATAGACGAAATAGTATCTTTTTCTTCGAAATTCAAGATTTTCATTGATTGTGAAGAAAAAAATACTCGTTTTGTTTTAACATCTAGATCCCAAATCCCCTCCGATGAAGCCTGCAACGCAAATTGATAACGTTCTTCAGAGATTTTCAGTTTTAATGCTTGAATTCTGTTTTCAGTATTGTCATTTACTCTTCCATATAATACAAAACTGTTATCTTGACCTTTCTCTACAGTAGCTCGCACATGAAAATATCGTATTCCTTTAATCGGCAATTCACATCTAAATTCATGTTGCCAATTATGAAGATGCTCCATCGAAGACTCGAGAGAAAGCATTAAATTCAAATAGTCTTCTGGTAAAATTTTATCTGCAATTATGCTTAGCGCTTCTTGTTCGATTTCCTCCTCGTTCAATTCAAAATGTTCAATAACAGAATCACTCAAGTACGGAAAATTAATTTTTCCGTTAGATGAAATTGTCATTTGAAAGATTAAATCTGGAATTTGAGATAAAAGCTTGCTGTAGAACTCTATTTTCTCTTCCTGATTTAATAAATTAAGTTCCTTATCTAATTTCATTAAAAAACTATTTTACCAAAGGTTTAAGAAAATTCATACTGTTGAAGGATTTTTAACAAAAATACATAAAATATTAAAAAAAACTACTTTCTTGGATGGAAATTATTGATGATTTCTGACAGTTTCGACCTATCTAAATGAAGGTATATTTCGGTTGTAGTAATAGATTCATGACCTAACATTGTTTGAATTGCCCGCAAATCGGCGCCATTTTCTAATAAATGTGAAGCGAAAGAATGTCGGAAAGTGTGAGGACTTATGGTTTTATTTAAATTAATTTTCAAGGCCAGATCTTTTATTATTGTAAAAATCATAGCCCGCGTTAACATTCTTCCACGTCGATTTAAAAACAAAGTATCTTCATGTCCTTTTTGAATTGATAAAAAATTTCTGTTATGGTTTTTGTATAAATTGATCAACTTTATAGTGTGTTTTTCAATAGGTACAAACCTTTCTTTATTTCCTTTTCCAGTTACCTTTATAAATCCTTCATCAAAATATAAATCTGAGATTTTCAATGTAACTAACTCAGACACCCTAAGCCCACATGCATAAAGCGTTTCCAGCATAGCTCGATTGCGTTCGCCTTCGGTGGTTTCTAAACTGATTGCCGCAATAAGGTTATCAATATCTTCCACTGACAAAAAATCTGGAAGTTTCCTACCAATTTTTGGCGACTCAATCAATGTTAATGGATTATCATTACGGTAATCTTCAAAAATCAAATAATTAAAAAAACTTTTTAATCCTGAAATTATTCTAGACTGAGACCTTGCATTTAGTTCTTTGGAAACCGCATAAATAAATTGTTGTAAGGTTTCTTCAGAAATAGCAATAGGACTAACTTCTAGTTGGTTATATTTTAAAAATTCGCAGAGTCTTTCGATATCAAAAGTATAGTTTTCAATAGTGTTATTAGACAATCCTCTTTCAATTTTGAGATAAGATTGATAACTCTTGATATAAGATTTCCAATTCATTTTGCAAATGTCGATAATTTTGCCAACAAAAAACATGTTTTAAAAAGCTTGAGATACAAAATTCAATTAAAGACAATTAAAAATCGTTCTCAAAAATAAGGTTAGCCAATTTGGGAGCTATCTGACAATTTTTTATTTAAAGCGTATCTACAATTTTAACAACTTGCATATTTACTTGTTGGAGTCCTTTGTAATATATCAACTAATTTGTTTTTTAATTAATCTCTAAATCAGAAGTTTTTATTTTACTTTCTGAATTTTAACTTTGTTTATCCACCATATCAGATCTAGCAAATTTTCGATTTCTAGGATTATTCTGCTATCTTTTCAGTGAAAAATGTCCTTTATAAACTTTTCCATCTTGTCTGTTTACTACAAACCAATAATCATTTGAAACAAGCGGCGTTCCATTGTAAGTGCCATCCCAGCCATCATTATTTGCATCCAAAACCGCAATCAATTTTCCATATCGATCGAAAATCTCAACATTTAAATCTGGTTCTTGTTTTGAAAATTTGACTTGCCATTTATCGTTAATTCCATCACCATTTGGAGTGAAAAATTTGACATAATTTAACAAAACAACATCTTTATCAATCTCACCACATCCATTATCATCTTTGATATAAACTTTGTACAAATCTGGTTTCAAACCATTAAACACATTATCTGTTTGATAATTTATTCCATCTAAGGAATAGAGCCAACTGCCTGAACCTCCTACAAAAACAGTAATTGAATTGTCTTCAACCGTCCAATCTATTGTTTCGAATTTTTCAAAAGTTGGCTTACTAGATTTGTTAACTGTAATTGATTTTGCTAAACTTTCACAGCTAAAAAGACCATAGGTGTTTTTTGCAATAACAGTATAAATGCCAGCGTCTTTTACATCTATTCCAAATGTTTTTTCACCCGTTGACCACTCATAACTATCATAAAAATTGTAAACATCCGCATAAATTTTCATTGGAACGCCATCACAAATAAAAACTGGTAAGGAAGGATTTAATGTAGGTATTTTACCTATGTGAATTTTAAATGATGTTGTTGCATAGCATGACAACACGATTCTGTGATTGACTCTTGCAAAAATAATTTGTGGATTTTGCAATGTCAAAAAATTATTTGGATTATTAATTTGATGGATATCGTTATCTGCATCCTCTTGCGATAAATAGTAGGTAACTTTATAATAATTAGGATCTTGCGCACCTAAAATAGTTGGTTCCTGCGTTGTAAGATCAAAAAATTCAGCTTGGCTGTTATCGTCTCTGCAAATAGGTGGTGGACTTGCTTGAAATGCCTCTGTCAATTTAGGTAAAGTACCAACTGTATAGGTAGAGGTTTTTGTCGCTGTGCAAAAATCTTCGATTAAGAAATCATATTTCCCTGGTTGAAGGTTTAAAAATGTGTTGTTGGTACCATTGTCAAATGAATATGGCAAATCATCTTTCTTATAAATAGTAAAATTATAAGGCGCAACACCTTCTGCATCAAGAACAACAGCTGACAAAGCACCTGCGCCTGGACAATCTAATGAATAAACCCCTTTAATTCTTAAGCCATTTGTAAATTGAAATTCACCCAAAGTCTCTTGACAGTTCTTCATCCCACCTCCCATATTGCCGTCCTGATAAGATTGAAATACTTTTATAATTCTAAAATTTCCTGTTTTAGTTAAATTATATAAAGCTACATTATTTGTCAACGCGATTGAATTTAATGTTGTCGGAATCGCAGTTCCATCATACACAACACCTGAATTGGGATGTTGCCAGGCTAAAGTTGCGGGATTTTGAAACTGTAGCCAATAGGACTGAGATGAAATACCATTACTACTGTCTGTGACTTTAATATCAAAAGACCCGCAGTTTCTGGTTACCACAAATCCTTCACCACTCTGTGCTCTGTTATATCCTTCAACTGTTGAATTAATTGTAGCTTCATTGCCGCAGATATCCTTACAAATAAAAACATAATCTCCTTCAGGTAGATTATTTACCGATAAAATACCAGTGCCAATAAAAGCTGTAATATTGAAGGGGACAGGGTGCTGAATTAGGAAAGCGGGCGGCGCATTAGTGACAATTACACTTGTCAATTTTCCATTTCCACTGGTTATTTTAATTGACCCACTTCCTGAATCACAATTGGGCAATGTTGCCGCGACGAAAGGTTTTATAACACTAGGAGGAATAGTGATGTCAACTTCATAAACAACGCCACATTCATCAATAAACTTGATATGGTATAAGCCTAAAGGAAGATCAGCAACGAAAAGTACACCATTGGTATTAATAGCACTTGTTAAATTATAAGGCAAAGTATTTGCAGCTAAAAAAGCTGCAGGAGCAGTTGTAATAATTTGTGCGGAAACAATCTTCCTATTGTTTGGTAAAGCAATATAAAGGCTACCAATCAACGCGTTACATCCTTTATTTCTGCCGTTCTTAGTAGGAGTAACCTGAATGTCTTGTATTTCTAATAAATTAGAAACTGCTATTCTTCCGCAAGCATCGATAATTTGAACTTGGTAAAAGCCAAATGGAACGCTATTATTAAGGTCTCCATAATCATTTGATGCACTTGCAAATGGTCCTGGATAAACTGAATTTAAAGTTGTTGCAACAAAATTTGATGGCGCTACTAAAAATGATACAGTATAATTTGGCGAGAAATTAGAAACAGCAACAGTCAAAAATTTTCCACATTTTGAAACTTTATCAGAAATTGCAACTTTTGGATTTGGATCAATAATATTACCCAAACTAATAGTGTTTCGATTACAATTATCGGATACACTCAAGTCAAAAGTATAACTTTCATTACCTACAGGAAAATCTTTAGATAAATTCAATAAATCTGAAGGTCCCGTTGTGAATACTTGACTTGAAATAATATTTGGTGCATTATTTGGCGGATGAATAGTATAAACAACCGTAAGCGGATAAGCCAAATTTGTACCAGCCGATGGCGTAATTGCATTTGCAACGGTGATGTTGTTGCATGATGAAGCAATTATAGGACTTGAAGAACTAGAAATACTTAATACAGAAGGCGTTAAAATCAAATTATATACTTGAGGAACGCCATTGCCACAAACGTCTATCACTCTAATTTTGTAGCTTCCGGCGGAGAGATTTGTGAACTCATTCGTAGTTTGCGTAACTAACAACTGGTTGTTTTGATATAAAAGATAGGTTGCTGCCGTTCCCGTTAAAACATTAACAACTATAGAGCCAGTTAAATTGCAACTTGAACTATCATTTTTGGATAAACTGAAAGTCAAATCTACTGTTTGATTTAAAATCGTAACAAATGCTTCTTTTGAAAGCGTATCATTACCCAAGGTTTGAGTAACAACAACTTTGTAGTCCCCGGCAGACAATGAAGTCGCGTTGGCTAAACCAGAAACCGGAATAACAACATTTGGCAACTTATAAATTTTGTATACTGTAGACGCACCTATAGTACCATTTTGTATTGTCGTTGAAATTGCACCATCATTAGAACATATTTCATTACTAACTGAGGTTTGAATTGAGAAATCATTCAACTGAGAATAACCAAAAATTGAATAACATAAAAATAATACGACTGAAAAAAATTTTGCTTTCATAAGATAAAATTTAAGTTATTACAGATTAATATTTTTTTAAAATGATGTAACATTTTAATGAAATGACATAACAGATTTCTCAAATAATGTATTTCAACNGTAAAAATATGTATNTAANCGATAATAACCAAATTTATTGCAAATAATATTTAAACTCATTTTTAATTTTAATTTTAAAAAATCGAAAAACTCTCAAAATTATTACTTCTATTTTTCAATACTAAGCGCTTTTTTAATGTCTTCTGGTAATAAATTAATAACCAAAATCAATGATATTGTAAACAAAATAACTTTTACCAAAACATTATTTGTGGAATTAAAACTGCAAAAAATGAAATAAGCAAGTTGCTGTAAAATAAAAAAAAAGATTATTTTTTTTTACATGCTTCTTTACATTTGGGGCAAAAAAATAAAAGGATTGCTATTTCTGCAAAACAACTATTAAAATTTATTACAACAGATTATATCCTTATCCTTTTCGTTAGAATATCGCAGGGAATTTTTATATTGTTTTTCAATTTTAACAATTTCGCAATAAAAAGCAATCACGAAAAACATAAATAGCAGTAAGCAACATCGCCAATTAGTTTAAAACACATTGGTTAAAGAAGTGATTGCTTCAATAAGTAAAAAACAACATTCGCAAAAATTTAAGTATTTAGTTTTTTTTTTAAAAAACAGAAGTTCCAATTTCGTCGATTTCGCTTTCTTCTTCAAAATCAATGGCATTGCGATAAATAATATATTCAAGCGAATATATAAAAGGAAGTGTAAAAAATATTCCGAGGCAAAATCCGAAAATACCAATTAATGAAAATATCCCACCAACAATAACAAGAAATACAATAATCCAGAAGTTCTTTCTCACCAAAAGCATACTTCCCTTGATAGCTTCAACAGCTGAGATGTCTCCGAAAATAATTAATGGAATGGTTAAAAATGTAAATAACGGCGTGAATAGTCCAATTAATAAAGAGCAAAGTTTTAAAATCCAATTGAACTCCGATCCCGGAAAATACAATTCTATTAAGGTTAATGTGGTTGAAAATACCGCAGAAAACAACGTGATAATGATAGTTGAAAGGAATAAATCTTTTAGGTAGCTGCTTTTGTAATAATCAAATGCGGTAGAAAAAGTAAATTCTTTATTGTTTTCTGCCAAATGTGTTATTTTTAATAACCCAGCGGTCAAAGGTGAAATTAAGGCCGCTCCTATTACACTTGCAACCAAATTTACAAGGAGCAAAACGGTAGTATTACTTTGAAGACTGTAATCTGTAAAAAACTCAGTAACACTGCCAATTCCAAATACAATTCCTGCAAGTCCACCCACCAAAACTGTAAAAGCCATTATTAAAACCAAAATTATTGATCCAACGATTAGCGCAACTTTTTTGTAATTCTCAAATGCTTGGCCAAAAACTTGCCCAAAATCTAATGGATATCCGTATTGCTTAATTTCTTGTAATTTGTTCGCTGTAAAATTCATAATTGTTGTTTTGCAAATAAGTGTGGTAGATTTTAAAAATGTTACATTTCTTCCCTTAAAACCATTTTAATATTTTTCGAATTAGCTTAGTTTTTTGAGAATACGGAGCATATCGCAAAGGAATATCCAACCAAGTAGCTTTTTTTACTATTGCTTTTTGATGAGAAAAAACATCAAAACTCAATTTTCCATGATAAGCACCAATTCCTGAATTTCCAACTCCACCAAAAGGCAACCGATTATTAGAAAAGTGTACAATGGTATCATTTACACAACCACCACCAAACGAATACTGCTTGATTATTCTGTCGGAAAATTCATTGTTTTCTGAAAAAACATAAAGTGAAAGCGGCTTTTCGTATTTTGAGATGATGACTTTTAAATCTTGTTCATTTTGAAAAGTAATCATAGGTAAAATTGGCCCAAAAATTTCATCCTGCATCAATTTGCTTTCCAAGGATGGCTCGTCTATCAAAGTGGGCGAAAGGTATAAATCGTCTTCAATAGCTATTCCTCCAAAAATTATATTTTGATTTTCAAGTAGTTCAACCTGTCTTTTCCAATTGTCTTTGTTTATAATTCTAGCAAAATCTGGAGATAATTTTGGATTTTCTGAATAAAAATTTATAATTTCTTGTTTCAAAAAATTAACAAACTCTTGCTTAATACTATTATGAACCAATAAGTAATCAGGTGCGATGCAAGTTTGGCCAGCATTTATAAATTTTCCCCAGACGATTCGCTTGGCACTTAATTTTAAATTCGCTGATTTTTCAACAATACAAGGATTTTTTCCTCCTAATTCTAAAACAACTGGCGTTAGGTGTTCAGCGGCAGCTTTCGCAACAATCTTTCCGACTTTTACACTTCCTGTAAAAAAAATAAAATCCCAACGACTTTTTAACAGATTTTCAGCAATTTTTGCATCACCCAAAATGGCCACGACATGTTTTACTTCAAAGGTTTCTCGAATAATCTTAGCAATTAAAAACGAGGTGTTTGGTGTTAATTCTGATGGCTTTAACGTTACTTTATTTCCAGCGGCGACAGCTGCTACCAAAGGACAAAATGCCAATTGAAAAGGATAATTCCATGGCGCAATTATCAAAACATTGCCGAAAGGTTGACTATAGATATAATCTGAAGATGGGAAATTCAACAAAGAAGGCAAAACTTTTTTAGGCTTTGCCCATTTGCTTAAATTTTTAATGGTTGCTTTTAAGTCTGAAATAACATAACTAGTTTCTGTTACGACAGACTCGAAAACCGGTTTTTTAAAATCTTTGTACAAGGCATCGATAATTTCATTTTCATGCATTTCGATGTATTTAAGCAATTTTTCTAAACTTGCTTTTCGATAACCAATATTATTTTTGTAATCCATTTTTATAATTTTGCGAACCCTTTTTTATTTAAAATGGACATTTTTTGCTACAAAATACCAAATCTTGTTCCAAAATAAATATCTGCTTGCTTGCTGTTGCTTGTTAAAGCAGTTATTACTGAATTTGAACCTAAGAAAAATCCACCCAACCTAAAACCAAAACCACCTGTTGTACCCGAAAATTCATTAAAACCAACTGGAATATAAGCTTCAAAAAAACCTAAATTCACTCTAGGAGTAATAGAAAAAGAGTTTTGAGAGATAATTTGGTCATTGGCATTGTTGTCGCTTGTTCTTTGTTGTAAAAATAAAGTTACATTTAATTTTGAAACAATTTTCACGTCTGCGTACAAATTTAAAACTGTTGGCAATTTTACTTTAAAATCTTTACTTTCAGATGTGTTTTTATCTAAATAAGGCGAATTTAAAAGAATGCTTTCAATATCTTTAATACTTTCAGCATTGCCTAAATCATTCAAGTTAAAACCAGGGTTTGCTGCTGTAGCCGTTGGAATATTAATCGTGTAATCCGTAGAGTAGTTATCTTTCCCTTTAAAAGTCATACTTCCCATATTCTTTATTGCCGCGCCTACTTTAAGTCTATAACTTTTTCCACTCGGCTTAAATTGGTAATCAAAACCAATGTCCGTTGCCATTCCGTTTAAATTTCCAAATAAATTGCTAGTGTAATCTCCCGAATTACCATAATTTCCTGAAAGACTTCCAGAATAAGCTATATTTAACGAGGCTTGGGCGTCGGATAAAAATAGTCCATTTGGCTGATCAGTTATTGTTCCTTTAAAATTTCCCGCTCCAATGTTGGCGTAAGCTCCAGGAAACAATAATTTGAATGTTATACCACCATTCACTTTATGAAGTTTATTGCTAAGAATTTTTCTTGCAATTGAAAACCCAACTTCGCCCCAAGCGGTTGTATTTAAACGTTGATTAAAATTATTTGAAATAATGGTTTCAACCAAAGCAGCATTTGCTGTATTATTGGAAACCGCATTACCTAAATTAGGATCAACATCAATGATATTAGCTTTAATAAAAGATTTTGTAGTGATTCCAAATCCAAAACCCAAAGTTCTAAAAGCAACACTCGGACCCGCAAACTGCGCATCAATAGAAAAATTTACAGGGTCATTGCCAGCAAAAATCAAACTTTCTAGGTTATTCCCATCAACGAGATCTTGAAATCCAACTTTATTATTAGAGACATCAAAGCTTGAGGCAAAAAGATTAATTTCGACCACACTACTCAGATTCGCAAACTCGGAAGGATTATTTCCTCCACTTAAAATTCCGACACGTTTTGAGGTTGTTATACCTGAAAAATGCTCTTGCGCCGCAACTGAGATAAAATTCAACACAAATAACGCGATAATAATTTTTTTCATAATGTTTTGGTTTTTGGTTAATAATTTTATCAAAGTTAAAATAATTATTAATACCAAATAAATATTAACACTTTTTTTAAGGGAGAATGCTACTATCGGACACTAAAGATTATTGTATGAAATTCCAAATCAAATCATCGGGTGTTGCCGCAAGTATAGTCAGATTTTCTTTAGAAACAGGATGGTTAAAAACTAATTTTCTGGCATGAAGGTGAATTCCTCCATCTGAATTACTTCTATCAAAGCCGTATTTCAAATCACCTTTTATCGGACAGCCAATTGCAGATAATTGCGCACGAATTTGATGGTGACGCCCAGTATGCAGATTGATTTCGAGCGCAAAATAATTGTCTAGACTTTTGATAATAGTATAATCTAAAACGGCTGATTTACTGTCTGGAACTTCTTTTAGATGTGCTTTTGAAGTATTGTTCTTTTCGTTTCTTTTTATAAAATGAACTAAAGTATCCTCTGATTTTAAAGGTTTATTTTTCACAACCGCCCAATAGGTTTTTTGGGTTTCGCGGTTGCTAAAAAGTTCGTTCATTCTTGTCAAAGCTTTTGAAGTGCGCGCAAAAACCACAATGCCAGAAGTAGGACGATCTAAACGATGCACAACACCAAGAAAAACTTCGCCTGGTTTATTGTACTTTTCTTTGATGTATTCTTTTACAATTTCAGAAAGTGGTTTATCGCCCGTTTTATCGCCTTGAACCAAATCGCCAACCCGCTTATTGATTATAATTAAGTGATTGTCTTCATGAAGAATTTGAAGATTGTTGGCTGTTGAAACTATTTTAGAAGACATTTTTAAAGATTTATTGCTTTGCAAAAATAAGGATTTTAAAACCTTAAAAATAATAAACTATCCAACCGCTTCTTTATAAACTTTCAAACAGCGTTCTCTTGCAAATTTATGTTCAACGATTGGTGTTGGATATAAAGTAGTTTCCAATTCTGGAATCCATTTTTTGATGTACTTTAGGTCTTTGTCAAATTTTTTAATTTGCTCTGTGGGATTAAAAATTCTGAAATAGGGAGCGGCATCAACGCCACTTCCTGCCGCCCATTGCCAATTTCCAACATTGCTTGCTTGCTCATAATCCAATAATTTTGAAGCAAAATAAGCTTCGCCCCATCGCCAGTCAATCAACAAATGTTTGCATAGAAAACTTGCAACAATCATCCGAACCCGATTGTGCATATGACCAGTTGCGTTCAACTCTCTCATTCCTGCATCAACAAATGGATAGCCCGTTTTGCCTTCACACCATTTTTTGAAATCATCTTCATTGTTGTTCCACTCTATTCTGTCGTACTTTGATTTGAAACTGTCATTTTTAGTATGCGGAAAATGCCATAGAATTTGCATGAAAAATTCTCTCCAAATTAACTCTTTTAAAAAAGTTTCATTCGCATCATCTGCTGCTTTTGCAACCATTTTTCTAATAGAAACAGCGCCAAATCTCAAATAGGCTCCCAAATAAGAAGTTTTATTTTGGTTAGGAAAATTTCGGGTTGCTTCATAATTATGAATAAGCGTATTTGAAATGTCAAACGGAGTAACCTTTATTGTAGATTCTTTAAAACCGATTTCTTTAAGATTCAAAAAGGGATAATTATGATTCGAAATATGGTCTAAAAAATCTTCTGAATTATAATTTTCGAGTTTTATGGTACTAAATTTTTCTTTCCATTTTCTAGAATAAGGAGTGTAAACCACATAGGGCAATCCATCCTCTTTGGTCACCTCGCTTTTTTCAAAAATCACTTGGTCTTTAAATGTTTTAAAACCAATGTTGTGTTTCTTAAATATTTGAAAAACGGCTAAATCCCTATTTCGGGCATATGGTTCGTAATCATGATTGGTATAAACATTTGAGATTTTGTTTTCGGTTGCCAATTGTTCAAAAACATGGGCTGGTTCACCATAAAAAACGGCTAGAGATTTTCCTTTCTGCGAAAGAATTTCATTCATTTTTGACAATAAATCATGAATAAAATTTACCCTTGCATCATCTTTTGGAAGATGTTCTAAAATGTCTTTGTCAAAGATAAATATCGGCAGCACTTTTTCGTCGGCATTCAAAGCTTCAAAAAAACCTTTGTTATCGTCCAATCTTAAATCGCGTCTAAACCAAAATACATTCATGATTGTTTTTTATTTTTAAAGTTATCTGCTGCGGTTAATATTGCCAACTATAAAACTACTGCTGTT
>JGI25917J50250_1000175_pt1 | contig 16678 bp, 9 predicted proteins | sample LauGreSBDMM110SN_4_FD_50250 | JGI IMG/M metagenome (IMG submission 50250) | reverse complement strand
GCACCAGTTATTAAATTCCATTCCGTAATTTTTCCATTCCAATAATTAGTCCATTTATTTGTGGTTATTGCTGGGACTTCAACTGGAGGAGTTTCTGATATTTTAGCGGCATATAGTGTATTTAGCCCACGCAAAGTAGACCTTAGAGTGCCCCACCGAACCAAATCATACCATCTTTTGCCTTCTTGGCTTAATTCTCTACTTCGCTCTAAGATAATATAATCTCTAAAAGCAGATTGAGTTGAAACCGATGGGTTTGAAAGCGTTAAATCAATTAAACCAGTAGATCTTTGAAGTGTCAAAGAACGTGGTAAAATATCTCTATGAATACCCCCTACATTAGTATTTCTAGCTCTACTTCTCAGCATATTTAAGGCGTCTATAGCAGATTGAGTTGGGCCAGAAGTTTCGTTTAAAGCCTCTGCATAAATTAACAACACTTCTGCATACCTAAATATTGGCCAGTTAACATCGTAATCGTTTGTTTGAAGTACGAAACCAGGATTACGAACTGGATAACGCCTAAATTTCGCAGCCGATACAGCGGGATTATTGCTAACAGCACTTACAACAGTGTAACTTCCAGTAGCAGCATCTATGAGAATTCTCGCATTAGTCCAATTCATGCGAATACTATCCGCTTTTTCATAATAAAATTGATGATAGGGATTGGCTCTTATGGCACCTTGTGATCCGCCTGCGGATAAATTATCTACCCCAGAAGCATTAGAAGGAATGCCCATATTAATACCAATTGTATTTCCTACCCCTAATCCTGGTGATTTAAATTGCACATCAAAAACAATTTCATCATTATTTTTATTTTGCACTATAAACGCATCTGGAAAATAATTACATAAAGAATATCGATTTGAATCTATCACCTCTTTAGCATATTTAGCCGCCGAAACAAAATCTGCAATGCCATTACCGGAATTATCCCTTTTAGCCATACTACCTCGAGTAAGATAGACACTTGCTAATAAAGTTTTGGCTGCATCTTGGGTAGCATGTCCTGCTAAACCAGCAGTTTTTACTTTTAAATTATCCACGCCATATTCAAGATCTTTAATTATATTTTCATATATAGTAGCGACAGGCGTTCTAGGAATATTTAGCTCATTCAGCGAAGTTGTTTCCGAATCTTTGTAGGGCACATCTCCAAAATATCGAATTAAGTTGAAATACAATAACGCTTTAATAAATTTTGCTTCGGCCACTAAAGTGTTTCTTTCAGCAACATCCATATCAATACTTGGAATTTTAGATATCGCTAGATTAGCTCTATTTATTCCTTTATAATGATCTCGCCAAATAGGCAAAATTACTTCAATATTATCTGCGGTGAAAGTAAATAAGTTAAGTCCCGATAGCGGCACTTTTGATCCAGCGTTATGTTCATCTGTAGAAAAAAGAGTTTGACTCTTACCATATACACCTTCTAGTTGCAACGAACTATATACACCTACAATTGCAGCTTTGGCATCGGCTTCTGTTTTAAAATAATTTTCAGCGGACAGTTGAGAAACTGGAACTTCTTCTAATAAGTTACTACAGCCTACAAAACCTGATGCCAATACTAAAAAATACAAATATTTGATCTTATTTTTCATTTTATTTTTTTAAAAATTAAGGGAAAGGCCCAATGTTACGGATGTGCTGCGTGGATAACTACCAAGATCTACACCCCCACCAACTTTACCTGCTGTTCCTCCTATTGAATTAACTTCTGGATCAAACCAAGAATATCTAGTAATCATTAAAGGATTATTTATTCTAGCAAACAGTCTAAATTTACTAGCATTTAAACTTTCAACAACCGACTTTGGCAATGCATATCCTAATGTCACGTAATCGCACTTTAAAAAAGAGCCGTCTTCTACATAAGCGCTTCTAAATAAAGAAGAATAAACTCCATTTGTATTTTCACCATGAAATGTACCATTTGGATTATATGCTGCATTATAAGAATTATCAGACATTGATTTTAAAGTGTTCCAATTATTAATATTCACCTTATCTAAATTTCCAATATTTCCATTTATAACATCGTTACCGTAGGAAAAGCGCAAAAAGAAACTAAAGTCGAAATTTTTATAAGTGAATTCATTATTCAATCCTCCTATAAAATCTGGTGTTGTATTAGCTATTGGCACTTTGTCGAAACTATTAATTAAACCATCTCCGTTGACGTCATAAATTTTGACTTGCCCGTTATTATTAGTGTCAGGAATTCCGACACCAANTTGTAAAGGGCTATTTGCCGCTTCTGTCTGATTGTTAATAATTTGATCTTCAATGTATCCGTAATAAATACCTGTTGACTGTCCTACACGAACCAATATTTCATTCATGAACTTACTTGGGAAAACATTGGCATCAAAATAAAATTCAAACTTATCTCCTAAACTCAACACCTTATTTCTATTGAAGGAAAAAGTAAAATCAGATCTCCATTTAAAAATATTATTATCAATATTGACTGAATTAATTGTTAGTTCAAACCCTTTATTGCTAAAAGACCCAATATTTTTTAAAGCAGTTTCGAATCCTGAGGACAAAGGCAATTGAACTTCTAACANTAAATCGGTTGTTTCTTTAAAATAGGCTTCGGCAGTAACGGTCAAACGATTTTTAAAAAAACCTAAATCAACACCTAAATTGTATTGTGCAGTAGTTTCCCATTTCAAGTCGGGATTAGATACATTTCTAGGTACTATTCCAGAATAAAACACATCATTAAAAACATAATTTCCTGCCCCTAACAAACCTATTGAACTGTAGGCTGGTATCTGGTTATTACCCGTTATGCCGTAGGAAGCTCTTAACTTAAAGTTGTCAAAAACATTAATTTTTTTGATAAACGACTCCTCCGATAGTGTCCATGCTAATGCAAGAGAAGGAAAATAACCCCATTTATTCTGTTTACCAAATTTTGATGAAGCGTCCGCTCTAATAGAAGTAGTTAAAAGGTATTTATTATTATACCCATATGACACTCTACCCAAAAAAGATGCTAGGGCCTCTTTTGCTACATTATTTACAGGAAAAGTAGGCAATACCGCACTTGATAAATCGTTAAAACCATTCGTTTGATTACTAAAACCAGTTGCTCCGCCAGTAAATATACTTTTTCGATTATCTGAAAATTCTCCAACCGCTGTTGCATTAATATTGTGCTTATCAAATACTTTCTTATAATTGAATCGAGATTCAAATACTTGATTTAAAGTTTCAGTTTTTTCAAATTCCGCTATCCCATTTTCCTTGAATCCTTTCAATACAGTTGAAGGTAAAAATGCTTGGTTATTGATATACCCGCGATTAAATCCATAACTGGTATAAAAAGTCAAATTATTAGCCAATTTTGTTTCATAAAAAATATTTCCAATGATCCTCGTACTTTCAGTTTCATTATCCACTTCTTTCAGGTAAGTAACAACATTTTCATTGTCTCCTGCGTTTGTTTCTGGATCAATATCAATATCTCCGATTTGAAAATCAATAGGTTGGAACGGATTGGTTGAAAAAACCTTTTTAAAAATACCATCGGCATCTTTTTCAAGACTTCTACCAATATTTTTGGTAAATGCCAATTTAATATTAGTTCCAATTTTAGTGTTTTTTCCCAAAGATTGAACTATGTTCGAATTTAAATTGTACCTTTTAAAATTAGTCTGAATAACAACACCTTCTTGATCTAAATGATTACCTGAAATTTGATAATTTAATCCTTCTTTGGTTCCGCCGCCCATACTAAAATCAATCCTCCTTGTTGAGGCAAGCTGGGTCGCCTCTTTGGCCCAATCTACTCCTCTTGCATTGGTGTCTTTTTTATCTTGCCAATAAGTACTCAAGTTATCAGTAGTCCCATTCAAATAGTTCACTTTATCGGTGAGAATGCGATAATCTATAAACTCTGCATCCGAAAGAACCCTTGGAAATCTTGTTACAAATGATGTACCTGTACTTAATGTTGCAGTTATAACTGGTTTGCCTTCCTTTCCTAGTTTTGTTGTAATAATAATTACTCCATTCGATCCTCTTGCACCGTAGATAGCTGTTGCGGAGGCGTCTTTTAAAACTTCGATAGATTTAATCTGTCCAGGGTCTATATCTGATAATGGATTTGACGAAGCATTTTCATCTGGAACAATTGGAAAGCCATCAATAACATACAAGGGCTGATTGCCGCTAGTAAGCGAGCTACCACCGCGAATAATTGCCTTTACACCTGATCCTAAACCATTATCATTTTGTGTTATTTGAAGACCGGCAACACGACCTGATAAAGCCGTTTGAAGATCTATTGGATCCCCTTTTTCTATACTCGTTGCCCTTACAGATGAAACAGCTCCTGTTAAATCCTTTTTCTTGACAGTACCATAACCAATTACTACAACTTCATTCAAAACTTCAGTTAATTCGCCAAGAACAATTTTGATAGAATTTCCTTTTATTTTGACTTCTTTTTTATCAAATCCTAAACTTGAAATAATTAATACATCACCAATTTTCGCCTTTATTTTAAAAACCCCATCAAAATCAGTTAAAACCCCGTTTTTGGTTCCTTTTATAATTACGTCAACCCCCGGCAAGGGCAATCCTTTAACATCATTAACAACCCCTTCAATAGTACTTTGAGCAAACGAAGATAAAATAGATGTTAAAAAAATAATTGTTAATAATTTAAATTTCATTTTAATTAATTAAGTTGATTTGTTTGACAATTTATGAGTGAAAAAAAATTAAATACCTTGAAAAAAAAGTGCATTTTTATACAAGGTATATTAAAATTTCATGTTTCATAAATAATTAGTTGCAGAATCAAAAATAAGCTTGTAAGACGATTTATGCTGTTCTAAAAAGTCTCTTTTATAGTGTGAATTTGTCTCAATTTAAACGACCTGAGCTTTATTTGAAGTGTATCAGTGGTGTATAACCTCAAAATACAATTATGTCCGAAGGAAAATATTTATCGAATAATTGACTTTACTCCAAAANAAAACTTCCGAAAATTCGAAAGTTTTCTTTTTGTAATAAAGGTTTTGTTTTATTCTTTACCTTCTTTTTTTCCTTCAGCTTTAGCTTTTTCTATAGTGGCTTTCTGAATTTCTAANTGTGCAGGTGTTAATACTTCTTTAACTTTTTTGTTTAGTTCTTTAACTTTTACTTTGTTTGCATCTGCATGATCTGGATTTTCCTTGCTGTCTTTTTTCAATGCTGATTGTTCTTCAAGAATCGGTTTTAAACTAGCTTGTTGATCTTCTGTTAAAGACAATTCTGTTGTCATTTTTTGTAACATTTTGTCAGCCCCACCTTTTTTAGAATCTTGAGCAAATCCGCTTAAACTTGCAGTCAATAAAACTGCGAAAATTAATTTTTTCATCAATGTTTTTCTTATAAGTTAATTATTTCTCCAAAAATAAGCTTTTTAAAATTAGATAGTTATCTAAAAAGTCTCTTTTTTTATGTCAATTTGTTTCAATATAACATGATTATAATATTCCTTTTATTGCAATTACTTTACTTCATAAAGGAAGGCGACAAAAAACAAAGAAAAAAAGTACTTATTCTAGGATATTAATTATGTTTTTAAATAGTGAAAATAGAAACATATTAAGTGATTGTATTTTCCGACTTCACCTATGGACACTCAAAAAAAAACTTCCAGTTTCCCGGAAGTCTATAAATGTTTTGAAAGATTTGGTATTTATTATTCACCTTCTTTTTTACCGGCCTTTCCTTCAGCTTTAGCTTTCTCCATATTGGCTTTCTGAATTTCTAATTGCGCAGGTGTCAACATTCCTTTAATTTTTTTAGAAAGTTCTTTTCCTTTTTGTTTGTTAGCTTCAGCATGATCTGGATTTTCTTTGCTGTCTTTTTTAAGAGCCGCTTGTTCTTCAACAATCGGCTTTATTGCTGCTTGTTGATCTGCTGTCAAAGACAATTCTGTTGTCAGTTTTTGCAACATTTTATCAGCACCACCTTTTTTTCCTGCTTCTTGAGCAAATCCACTTAAACCCGCAGCCAATAAAACTGCTAAAATTAATTTTTTCATTTTTATATTTGTTTTATAGTTAACATTCTTTAAGACTTTCGATATATAAAAAGGTTTAATCCTTNTGTAAATTAAAAAANGAAAGTGCATTTTAGGACANTAAAAATTGATCGATTCAATCAACACAGCGCTCTTGTTTTTAAATCCTACCAGTTCAAAAAAGGTNGTTTATCCTAACCCTGAAACGACTGAAAATTTCAAACTCAGTTTTGATCTAAAGTCCCAGACTATGAACACTTCTGACACAAAACTACAAAAATAAATTATTGCCTTTAATGCCTATTCGGACAATTGCACTCTTGATTCCGACAGCTAAAATATGCATTAAATTATCTCCCTCTTGGATAGAACAATTTTACAAATTAGAGCAATCTGGAAAAAAAATTGTAAGAAATTTTCATTTATTTATGCTTTAATTTTCTGATATTCCAATTTCAAATCTTTAAAAAAACTAGCGTTNAACTACCCTAANAAAGCTCACTATGGGCTTCAATCCTTTCTCTGAAATACATTCGAAATCATAAAAAGAATTTTTATTCTGATTGAAATCAGCTTTTACAAAAAAAGTGATAGTCAGAAGTTTTTTTGAGTCCGAACATTTCACCGTTCGTGATTCAGTTCCTTCACCTCCGTTAAAACGCAATCGCCATTCTCCTTTTCCTTCATCTATATAGCTAATTTTGATGGCCACTTTCTGTTTTTTACCCTTTAGAAAATTGGCATCTACATTGAAACCTATTTTGTCACCTGTTCTAGCTATGTAATCATAATATTTTGCGGGTTCTACCCAATGCATCTTATTGGCTTGATTGATTTTAACCACAGCAGTGGTTTCATAGCCAGGCGAATCACGCTGAAAAACCCATCGCTCAAAATTCTTTACTACACCGGCATTACCTTTTAAATAACTTTCTCTAAGAAAACACCAAGCATCTGGTGCTGTCTTTGCGGTATGACCTACTTCGAGACTCATCCAAGGAATCATTGCCGGAATTAGAGTAAAGTTGGAATAACAAGCCAAATTTACCCTCATCTGTAACATTCGAAGACTGGAAGTAAAATAGCGATAAGGAAATGAATCCGTGGAGTTTCCGTATCGATTTTGAGTGGCTGAAGTCGCCCACTTTTCATCATATTCTTCATTAACTTCTCCGTGAAGCGATTCTTTAGCAATGAGTGGACAACTCTCGTTTAGCACTAAATAACCTCTTTCGTCTAAAGTTTGCCCAATTTCTGGGGCAGGAATTTGATAAAGGTACATCTCAACGAATCCACGACGCACACCAAAACCTTTTGAAAATCCATAATTACAGTTTCCTCCCATATACACTTTGTACTTGAAGCCTTTAGTAATGGCTTCCCAAGCATCGAGCCGTTCTCTAACGTGCTTTACAGTATCTGGATCGACTCCATGAGGACCAATTCCTTCATCTCCCAGTGATGGTGAGGCGTAGCCAACATAAAGACCTTTAACCTCCTTCATCTCAGGAATACCCGATTTCCCGAAAGCGGTAATGAGCGCACGGTACTTATCATGAAAAATAGGGTTGGCAAGATCGTAATTCTCCTCCCTTTCGATTCCTTTTTTTTGACTTCTAATGGAAGGAACTTGGTATTTAGATTTAAGCCAATCTGGAGCTGATGCTGTTCTCGAGGTCATCAAGCGAATACAACTTCCATATCCTCGCTTTGCTGCGACACCAATAGCATTTTTAATTATGGTAAAATCGTAAACACCCTCAACGGCTTCAATGGTATTCCAATGAAACCAAATATCAACAATAGGATTGCACTCAAAATTTACTTTCGGTAGTTCTGAAAGTGAATAGAGTGATTTACTATTCAAAACTCTAGCCATCCCCATAAGTCCTTTGGGGCTTGCTTTAGTATCTGGCGGTAAACTCCAATCCCATCCTTCCTTTAAATGATCTGTAGCTATCCATACATCTTGCTTTGCCTCGCCATTGGGAGTTTTTTCATACTCCCCCCAAAAAGGATATTCAACCTCCTGTCCAGTTGCTTTTAAATTGCATTGCAGGAATATAATAAACAAAAATAAAGGAATCAAGTTTACTGATTTTTTAAAACACATAACATTATTATTTAAAATCATCGATTTTACTCCATTTTTGCTAATAGCCATTTAATTGCTGGCTGTTATTTTTAAATGTAGAAGCTGTTATTCTTTTATTATTTTCTTGGTTGATACGCGTAACTTCTCTTTAAGAAACACAATAAAATAAATCCCTTTCTCTAAATTTATTAAACTAAGTGAATTGTTTTCAGGTTTATTGACGTTTAAAACCACTTGTCCTTTTGAATTATAAATAATGATTTCATCAGATATAATACTTTTATTCCAATTAACAATAGAAGATGTTGGGTTTGGATAAAGTAATGTTTCAGAATCATCAGAACTATAATTAATGGCATTTAAAGAATTTGCTCGCGTAATATCCACCTCGATACCGTGAAAGATATCATCAATATTATCTGTATTTACCAACATAAAATCCGAACCTAAAACTCCATTTTGGTTAATAATTGGATTTTGTATTGTTACGCTAGTTGTTTTCCATTGATTATCGCCTAGTCCTATTACATTTAAGGCAGTCTGTAACCCGAATGAATTATAATATTTTAGTGCCCAAGTTGAATTTTGATTTTTATCGAGCCATGTAATTTTAAATGTTAAACTGGCCGGAGCTGAAAGGGTAAAAACATCGGAATGAAATTTAAAATACATTGTGTTTTTACCACTACTGTTTTGAAAAGATCGTGCAAATCGATCGTATTTTGATGAGCTTGAAGTGATAATGCCTCGCACTCTGAAAAGACCAATTGATGTTAAATCTGGATTTATTTGAGTTATCCATCTTTCGTAATTTCCTTCTTCGATATTCCACCCTGCATCATTATAACCTGTTTGACTATCACGTTGATAAACTTGTCCTTGCGTTGCTGCATAAACATCATTCATTTGAGCACCGCGGCTTGCATAGGCATTGCAAATGGCTATATATCGAGACTGATTTTGCTTATTGGCTTGACCATAAATATTTTCTGGAAATTTATTAGTATTTTGAGAATTTAATCCTTCATGAAAAATGGAATACGCAGCATCAGCAGTACTTGGATATACTTGTTTTGAATATTTATTAAACATCTTAAAAACATCATGCAATTCTGGTCTTGATTGCGCTTCTTGTAAAGCACTTTGTGTAACGAGCCAAACAGAAAGACCAGTATTTAGCCCGCTCAATGCACCCCAATAAAAACCTAACGGAACATTAATTTGATAATATGGTTTCGTCCAAGTTTGGTCCATTTCGGCNGCAGAAAACAAATGTAATCCTTGGGGATTTACAAGAAAAGGTGTCCANGTAGTTTTAAAATCCAACTCGTCTGAAAGATGATGTCCTCTTGCGTATGCTCCTCCTTTTGTTCCAAATCCAAAAGTAACATTATTTGTAACCCATTGCCATTCTGAAGGTTCGTCTACAGGATCAATATTATTAAACAGAAGCCCAATTTGGGTACTAGTATTCCCTGTGTTGAATGCTAATCTAAATTTCTCGAATACTGTTAAACGGAATGCCCGCCATTGATTATCGGAAATAGCATAAGAAGAATTTAGTGGTGTTCCCTTATAAGCAACTTCATCACCTGTGCATCCAGTTTTTACTTGAACATAGGCAATTTGATTGAATAGATTTGTTGGTAGTAATCGTAAGAAATTGCCAAATTTTCCTATCATATTGAAATAATACGTTTTATAATCGGCATCTAAATAATAAGGATATTTTGTCCAATTTGGATGTTGCGTATCATTAGTAATTACACTAGGCACTCCATTAGCGTATACCCACGCTGGGGCATCTGGACCAACTCCTACACTTATGTTAACCATCTGATTATTGTTGAAGGCAGTTTGTAATATCGTTTGAATTTCAGACCAGTCGTATTGAATTGAGTTATTTGCTTGCACATCTTCCCAGTTTACATCGGCACTTATTCCTTTCAAATAGCTGTAATCAGTATTAACTGAAATGTCATATGCATTTGATCTGTCCCAAACGCCATAGGAATTAACCGGCAAAATTGTACTTTGAGCATACACAGAAATCTGCCATACTATAAATGTAATTATATTTAAAAAATAGTTTTTAAATTGTTTTTTCATTTAGATATAATTTTTAGTCAAACTATTTAGGACAATGTAGACGCTATAATTGCAGGTAACAATGAGATTACATTAAAAGACATAAAAACCTCTTTTCATATAGTTTTAAACTGTTTCACTGTGATTTTGAATTAAACTTATTCTTCCTCATTCTTTTTGTTGCCTTTGGTCATCCTTTTTTTGTCTTCACCTGAAAGTTTGTTATTGGGCGAATTAGGTTCATTGTGATTTGGAAGGTATTTTTGAAAACCTTCTATGATTTCTTTATATTTATGATTTGAAGCCAGATTATTATGTTCCAAGAAGTCGATGGAGTGGTCATAGAGTTCTTCGGCTCCATTAGCCCTTCCTCCGTAAGAGGTATAACGATAGCGCCCGTCAGTAAGGGAATGATTTTTATACTGATAAGTTGTTAAAGTAGGTGTATTCCACCTCATCTTCGGATTTTTTATTAATTTTGCAAAACTGATTCCTTCGTTGTTTGCGTTTTTAGGAAGTCCACAAAGTTCTATAAGTGTAGGATACATATCCAATAAATTAACCACTGCATCTGTTTTTGCATTTGGTGTTGTAACCCCCGGCACGCTAACAATTAATGGTACACGTGCAGATTCCTCCCAAAGGTCCGTTTTGCCATATTTCATCTTTTCTGAAAGATGCCAACCATGGTCTCCCCAAATCATCACGATGGTATTATCGGCATATTTACTTTTTTCTAATGCATCAAACAACACTCCAAGACAATAATCTACATAACTAATATTGGCCATATAAGCGCGTTGTGCTTCTTTGTGTAAGTTAGCTTTTTCCGTTAACTCAAAACGTGCATCAGGTTTAAATAATTGATTTCCATTTTGATCTACAATATCCTTGAGATCATCCATTTTCAGGGCAACAGGTATCACTTTATCCAAAGGATACAGGTCATAAAATTGCTGTGGTACAATCCAAGGTAAGTGAGGTTTGGCTATGCCAAGCGCAAGAAAAAATGGTTTTCCGTCAAAATCACGTTGTAACTGATCGGCCGCCCATTTGCAGGCAACATAATCTTTGGTTTTTTCGACAGGCCCTTCGCTAGCTCCCCAAACAAAATCTGATCCGCCACCTTTGATTCCATCAACCTTTGGCGGCGTTTGCTCCCAAAGCATTCCTTGATTAGAGCCACCTGGACTTGCAAATTCTTTAAAAGCCCATCCACCTTCATCTAATCCGTTATCTGTAGGGTGTTTATGAAATACTTTCCCTGCAGAAAGGGTGTAATAGCCATGTTTTCCAAAATATTCAGGTAAAGTAACAACATTTTTGGCTTTCGGAGCATCTTTGAGATTTTGACCATTGCCATATACTCCTGTCGAAGCAACTCTTTTTCCCGTCAGCAAAGCAGTACGAGAAGGACAGCATACTGTAGATGGACTATATGCTTTATTCATAACAATACCATTTTCCTTTGCAAATTTGTCAATGTTGGGCGTCATTACCTGCGAGTTACCTCCTAGACAACCTACCCAATCATTCAAATCGTCAATGGCAACAAATAACACATTGTATCCTTTACTTTTATATTTTGCAACTTCGTTTAGTGAAGATTGAGTTGACTGACCGTAACAGGTAATAGATACTACTAAAAACAATAAAAAGATTAAGATAAATTTGTAACTAATTTTCATTTTTTTAAAACATTAATCTTCTTTTATCCAAATTTAATTCCAAACATCTTATAACGATTTCATATTCTCGCAAAGTTCGTCAAATGATTTTTTTCCTTCGTATTTTATGATTTGAGAATGACGACCTTCTAAAAGCAAAGGGCTTGTTTTTCCATAAGCTTGCAGTTCATATTCTTTAGGTTTATCACCCCAATTGAAAACCCCCAGATAAATATCTTTGTCCTTTCGCGCAATTATTAACTCAAACCCATCCTGCTTGTTAGCCCCATGCTCCCAAAAATCTAACGGCACGGTTTCTTCCATTGTTGGAAACTCAAAAACTTTTTTCGCTAATGCTTTACGTTCTGGGCGAAGTGTCATTAAATTATCACTTTGCAAGCGAGCAGTTCCGTATAATTTATTAAAATCGGCCCACATTTGAGCTTCATTCATCGTCATACTATGTCCGTGTTTTACATCTTCTTGAGACACTGTTGAATCTTCGTCTATGGCTTCGCGGAAAACCAGGTAATCAGCATCTCCATTGAAAACTTTACCACTTAAGTAAAAGTTGCTTAGATTGCCCAAACAACGCTCAGGAAAAGCTTGGTAGATAGGATTAATGTCGCCACCAGTTCGCATGCCGTCGACAAACCCAATAGTCGGTCCAAAAACAGCAGAACATCCTAAGAAATAAATATCATCTCCCATTGCTTCCCTCATGGTTTTCATTCCTAAACGAAACCTTTCTACCCCTGTGATTGTAGGGTCGTACGCCTTAAAACTTTTAACATGTTTATTTTTAAGTTTGGTATCATTCTCAAGGCCGTAACGCATAAAATCCACCTTGAAATAACGAATTCCCCAATTATCTTTCATGTTTTTTATGCAATCTGAGATGTGTGCCCTTGCCCCTGGATGGGAGTAATCGAAGTAAATATAACGCATCACTTTGTCTGCTTTTTCATTCTCTTCGACAACCAACTTTCCATCCTGATCATGCAGAAAGTACTCTGGATGGGTTTTATAAATTTCAGATGCTTCATCACCACGAAACCCATCAAAATGTATTCCTGGAGTTTTTCCTTCGGCCGTAATTCGGCTAACAATCTCCTTCATACCTCCAGGTAAAAGACCCGGGTTCAATGTTTTATAATCCCCTCGTTCGGTCCACCATCCACCATCAATTTGAATCATATTTACCTCGGGAGCCAATTGATTCAATTGGTCCATATTGCCATAAATATCTTTTGGAGTAAATACTCTGCCATAATAATCCCAAGTTGCCCAACCTTTAAAATCGGCGTGTTTGAGCTTTGTAATTTTATTTTCGGCAGCAATCGCCGTTCCGTATTGATCAAGTAATTCAAGCCAATTGTTAGCACGTCTAAGAACGATTTGTTCGTATTGGATGCTCTGGCCTGGTTTTAATTGTTTACCTTCTCCCTCAGACCAAATTTCGAAAACTCCTTGTTTTAAAGTGAAATTTGGCATAAATATTCTCCAAGAAGTTGAGCCTGCAAATAAATATTGACCGTCTGACAATCTTACCATCTCATACATGTTGCTCCAACTGCGATTAGTTTGACTGCCTAGCTTCTGTTTAAGCAAAGGTGTGCGCCCCATACAACTTCCTCCAAAAACCATGTCCAAGTTGTCAGATAAACTGGCATCTAAAGAAATTTTAACAGAAATTCTTTCAATTGTAATTGTTGTATTTCCTTTGTTAGATAATGTTACTGACAACTGCTGAAAGCCATTCTCAATTTCTTTTAAGTTATTAGAAGTCGATACTTTACCAGTAGCCTTAACATCAACTTTAATCTCTTTCCATTGCTGATTTGTTCCGGCAAAAGACATTAAAACGTTTAAAAATACTATCGAAAGTGTAGTAACTGTTTTCTTAATTTTCTTTGACATTTTATTTTATGAATATGTAATTTAGTTTTAGCTATTAACAAATCTGATTGAAAAACAGTTTTGTTTCATTTGACAAATTAAGACTTGCTTAAAAATTCTAATCTGATTTTACTTTTTTTTATAAATTCAAATTTTCTAACTTACTTAATCTTGTTTACAAATTTACTGTAGACCATTTTTTTATATAGATGCAAATAGTCTCATTTGTAGTATAGATTTGTTTCATTTATGGATAGAGCATATAAAATAAAACAAAAAATCGAACTGTTTTTTGGTTATTAAAAGACAAATTATGAAATAGGTGTTAAAAAAATTATTTTCAAGTTGATTTTTACTACCTAAAAAGGAGACCGTTCAAAATAAAATTGATGCAGCCTCTTATGTAATTTTTGTATTGTTATGATTAGATTACTGTAGTGTTTTGAGATATTTAAAATACTCTAATTTAAGCGTAAAAAATCAATATAACAAAGGACTTTTGTCACTCTATTTCAAGACAAAACATATGTGTGAAAATTAATTTTTCAGATTGGTCTTTATAATTTCAATCAGATGAAAAACATCATCCTCATTATCCTCATTCACCAAAGAGAAATCGCTGTTTCGAGGACCTTTATTGGTAAACGCTCCATCAGCAATGGTGATGCTTTTAACCACCCAATTGCCACTATTGGCTTTAGTGATGGTAATTGCGGTTTTGTCCGGATTAGAAGTGGAATCATAACGAACAGAAAAATCTCCGATGCCCTTATCCAAATAAATGATTTTCAGAGTGATTGGCTCCTTTGCTTTCGTCGATAGAAAATTGTCATCCAGATCAAAATACATCCGGTTACGTCCTTTTAAATTTTCAAAGCCGCGCGCATAACGACCATAAGGCTGATTTGTAGGACCAACCCGCCATAATCCGACACTGGTTTCATTCGCGTCAATCTGTGTAATAAATCGGCTATAGTTTCTGGCAATTAGCTCGAAACCGACATCGTTCATAGCCTTGGCTTCAGAGAGATAATTAGACCCTGAGAGGGAAGTAGCAGCATTCAAATCACCAACTTTTGCTCCGTATTTATTGAATTCAATTTCAATTTTATTCACCCGCTCTGCGTTGCTCTGCGCAACCTTCCCGTATTTTTCTTCAGGAAATCGAACGGAATCGGCACTATCAAGTACATCACGAAGCGCAATAAAGGCATACGGGCTGGTCTGCGGTTGTTTGTAATAGGAATAGCGACTAGCAAAAGCAAAGCCTTCATCGTATTTGCCCGTTTTTACTGTGTTATAATCAACCTCCCAAAGATCAAGTCCCCGATCCACCGTGGAAATAGCGGTCCAATAATAATTCCAAACCGGATTCTCCTGAAATATCCCACCTTGTGCGAATTTAGAAAACTCTCCACGCACAAACTCCGGTTTTTTGCCGTTTAGCCCGTAAAAAGTGGGGCGAAGCTCGGCGTCTTGCTTTATTTCACCATTGGTCTGATATCCAATAGCTATGGTAAATTGCTGTTTTCGGAGTTCAATCGGGTAGTTTTGGCGAAGCCAATTTGCGTAAAGTAGTTCACCCATTTTTGCACCCTTAGCACCATTTAGCACTGCAGAATTGCTCTCATCGTCCACATTAAAAAGGAATCGAATATGCTTGAGTTCTGGCTTATCGAAGGCTTCGTAGAACCGTTTCGTAGCTCCGCTGCAAAACTCGAGATACTCCTCAGCGTTGATTTTGTATTTCGGATCTTTTGGAATGCCCTTGTAGAGCTGCCTGTCCCCCGTTGAGCCAAAAGCCGGCTGAATAAACGCAAAGACGTTTCGCTCATTCTCAGGAAGTGAGGCAATGTGATCCGACAGCTTGAAGATAAAACGATGGAAGTAATTGATGTAGTTTTGATCGAGGTAATACGGAAAGTATTCTTTGCCCTTTCCTCCATTCACATCCACTTTAGGAACTCCTTGTTCATAAATCCATTCTGGTGAGTGAGGACCAGTCCATAAGACGAAATAGTAATAATACTTCCCCTCTACTGCATTATGGATTTGAGCATCCATTTTCGACCAGTCATAAACTTCTGGGCTTGTCTCTATATCAGCCCACTTAACTCTATCGGCAACTCCTTTAATGAAAGGAAACCGCTCTGCATCAATTTTTTCATTCTTGCAATTGGTAAAGAATCCCGCCCACTGTGGGCGCACGAAATCTTTTTTTTCATTTCCCTTTTTTTGTGAAAATGTCGGTTGCGATAGTCCTAAGATAAACAATAAGAAAGTAGCCCATTTTTTAATTCTTGGAAGTTTCATAGTGCTATTTATTTCTTTTATCTTTTTTTCCTTGTTCCCTTTTTTCTCTTTTTTCCTCTTTATCTCCTCTTTTCCCTTTCTTCTCTTTATCGCCCTCAACGGCGTTTTCGCCTTTTCCATATTTGGTTCCTTTAGCACTACCCTTAAAAGCACGATTCTCTTCTTGAGGTCTTAATAATGGGAGTTCTTGTTCTCCGCGGTGAACTTCTACAAGGCTAAATATATCATCTTTATCATCAGTATTCAATAGTACAAAGTCAGCCCCTTTTGTTCCTCCATTTTTGAAAACGGCATCTTTGATAGTTATCACTTCATGATGCCATTTTTTGTCCCCTTTTCCAGTTACTATCATTGCTGTTTTCATGGTTTTGGTTCCGCCATCATAATCTAGTTTCCATTTAGAACCTTCAATGGAATCATACCAAACCACCGTTACCGACATTGTTTTAGGTTTATTATCTTGAGAAAAACCTTCTTGAAGTTTAAAGTACATTTCATCTTTTCCTGTTGCATGTTCGAATCCTCTCGCAAACCTTGAATAAATAGAAGACGTAGTCGTGATAGGTCCGCCCACTC
>JGI25917J50250_1000170_pt1 | contig 16837 bp, 19 predicted proteins | sample LauGreSBDMM110SN_4_FD_50250 | JGI IMG/M metagenome (IMG submission 50250) | reverse complement strand
AATCCATTACCTGTTGCAGAAATCTTTAATTTTGACAAAGACAATCATTATATTCCTAAATTAAATAAAGCAGTTGGTTTTAGAAATTGATGCTATACAAATAATGATAGTTTAACTTCGGATAATTTGATTAAAACACCTTTTACAAGCCATAAAAAAGGTAATTACAAATGGTATAATTTTGATATTATATTCAAAAAAAAGTTAATGTGCTGACTATAGAATTTAGGCTGATAACAAGTTAATATAAAGATTGGGCATTCACTTTTGCGTTAAAAAATTAATTGTTTTGATTGAATATTTAATGCGTTTTTATTTGAATTACACACAAATAAGTGACATAAACTGGTGGCTCGTTAAAGATTTAAAAGTCCTATTTTATTTATTTAAATTCTATATAATAAAATTATATTCAATTATTTATGTCATTTTATTTTCTATATTACTTCAATGTAGAAATCAATTAAAACTCGTAACTATTCCGATAAGTTATTAATGTCTCTTTCTTTTTGAAAATTGTATTTGAATTATAGTAATTTATGCTTTGTAAAAGCAATTGATTATCTACAACTATTAATTTAAATTCTAAATTTTCTATATCGAAACGCTCTGTTATAAACTCATAACTGCCAATAAATCCTATTTCTTTTTCCTCAATATAAATGCCCTTTTCTTTTTGATTGTTGAGTATCGATATTTTTGTATTGTACAATGGAATTAAGTATTGGTCTTGGTTTAGTTCAGCAAGTTTCAATTTGTAAATTTTTCTTCCATCTAACCAAATTTCTATTTGATTTTTTGCTGTATCCAATAAACCGCTCACTGTCTCAGAAGGAAGTTTTTCGACAGAATCAACAGCGTTTAGTCTCAAGTGATAGTAAAAAAACGGGTCTAGTAAGGCACGATGTAAAGGTTGTTTTATACGAGCGGCAATTAACTCATAATATTCTTGCTCCATCGCGTTTAAGACTACTTTCTTTTTACTGAACAACTCTCCAAAGACATTGATTTTTAGTTTTTGCATTTGATAAAAAAAATTAAATAATGCGTTCTAATTCCTCATACATTTTATCTGTAAACGGAGAAAAATTCAAATCAAATCTTCTATCTGAGATCGTTTTAAAAATTTCTTTCGCTTTTTCTATTTGATTTACTTTAATCAAGCTATCAGCAAGTATAATTTTTAGATGATTCCAGTTTTGCTCACCCCATTGTGTAAATATCAATTCATGCTTACTAAAATTCTGAGCAACAATATTTATTATTACTTGATATTGTTGACATTTATGAAGAGCAACACACAAAAATAACAGAGCTGTTATTCTATCGCTTCTGTCTTCGTATAAAATTCTAAAATTGATTTTATTTATTTCAGTACATAGTTTTTCAAGTTCATTGGGATTAAATTTTAGAGAATGAATTAACATAATTCCCTTCAACTTCATTGATAAAATATTATGATTTATTTCCTTAAAATCAATGTTCATAATTTCACTAAAATGCAATTTGAAATGATCCCAATCTTTTATGTCGGCATAATAATGTGCAAGGGTAAGATGATAGAAGGCATTTGCATTTCGGTTGTCTTTTTTAACATTATGGTAGTTGTGGAGTAAGATTCTGTAAAATTCAAATTGTGGAGTTACTAACCATTCAATAAAAAAATCACTTTCAAAATGAAAACGACTATCACAATCTAAATTAAAGTAATGTTCTGTTGCTATTTCTTGCAGCCATTGATGACTTTGGCATAGTGCAGATAATAATTGAATAATATAATAAATCTCATACCTGTTTTTTTCGACATCAACAAAAAGAGTTTCGAAATCAAAAATATTGACAAAAAAGTCTTTGTCCTTCTGAATGACCTTCACCAATATTATTTGAATAAAGAGGTCATAAACTTCTTTTGTGGCAGGAAAACCATCAATTTTTTCGATAATAGTTTGGTTGTCTAATTTACCTTGTAGACATTTCAAAAGTATTATTTTACTTTCATCAACCTTGATTTGATTATAATAATCAATAAAACTACTCCAGTCATTAAAACCGCAATAAACAGCACAATGATTTAGTGATTTAAGTGAGATTGTATTGTTGTTTTTAATTACATCAAAAAGGCGTCTAAAAGTGTCCCTACTAACAATATTATCCATTTCATCACTAAGATTTTTACAATCGAAGCTTGTTAAAATGTTTCGGGTATATTTTTTAGACAACTCTTTTCTTAAGAGCTCTAAATGTGCTTCTTTCGGATTGTTCTTGATTCTAGCCATTTTGAAAAAAAAAGCTAAATTAGTAATAAACATCAAATAAACATCGTATTTGCACTAATTTGCACTGCCATATATTTGACAAGTGGATTTTAATAATTTATTTTTGAATATTAATTAGTTATTTAATGAATTTAATCAATGGGATAAAATTGAATTTCACACCTAATTTTAAAACAAATACTANGAAAAAAGCATTCTTCTTAATTTTTTTATTTTTAGGATTAACTACCAATGCTCAGACATTTGCAAATGAAAAATTTAATAAACCAGTAGATTTAATTACTGTAACAAGCATAAAGAAGAGAATATTAGGAATTGAAACAATAGAAAATTTTATTGCTAACAAGGACAGTGTTTTAGCAAAATATGATCGAAACACTTACGGAGATCAAAGAGTTTCCTATGAATTTCATAATTCGTGGACTCAACTTGGAAAAGGAAGTCATGTCCGATTTTATGTTTATGATTGGGAAACTTTTGGCAAATTAGACAGAAATTTTAATTTGAGGGATGGTTATTATACCTTCGAGTTTTATTCAAAAAACAAAATTGTGAAATCATTTATTGGTTTAGTTAAGAGGTTGAAAATAATAAAAAAGATTGATACAACGAGTCAATTTGATTATCAAAATAATTTCCCTGAAAATTGATATTATGGATACTTATAAAGAAAAAAAAGCAATTCAAGAACGACTGCATAATGCCACAGATGACGAACTATTGGTAAATATTAGAGTGGCAAAAATATTAAGTTTCCTATTTTCAAGAAACTTTTTTAGAGGTTTTCTGTTCATTTTCATGATGCTAATTAATTTATATTTTTTTAATAAAACTGATAATACAGTACGATTGCTAATAAATACAATCGCTGGTGTTTTTTTGACTTTTTTTATAACTGAATATATTAATACAGATGAAAACGCAGCAATCGAAAAATATACCGTCGAAATTTTAAGAAAAATGAGAAAAGAACTAAAAGAAAAACAAACTATATGAACAAATTAATAATTGACTACAACCAAACCAAACAGCCTGATTTTATAGGGGATATTCATGGGTATTTTGATGCTTTGGTTCAATTGTTTGAAAAAATGGGTTATACTAATAACGACGGCATCTATACCCATCCTGAACGTTTTCCAGTTTTTATAGGAGATTATATAGACCGTGGAACTAAAATATTTGAGACAGTTGAATTAGTTAAAAAAATGCAAGAAACAGGTAATGCGATTGCTTTGATGGGAAATCACGAATTGAACTTTTTAGAATTACATTATAAAGATGCAGAAGGAAACTTTTTTAGAAGTCAATCCAAACGCCATCAGGTGAAAGAAACAGATGCTGCCTTTTTAGGAAAAGACATAAATGGTTATTTAGATTGGATGGCTCAATTACCCATAGCACTCGAGTCGGAACATTTCAGGGCGGTTCATGCACAATGGGAAGTGGAAGCAGTCGAAAATATNAAAAAATCGACTGTAGATAGATTAGATGAAGAAGGACTTAGAAGTGTTTATGCCACTCCTGGTTTATATAAATCTATAGAAATTTTATTAAAAGGAAAAGAGCTTAAATTACCCNCAACATTATATTACAATGACCATGGTTCAGAACCAAGAACTGAAGCTAGAATAAAATGGTGGCAAGCTAGAAAGCGAACTTTGTTCGGCGTTGATTTTGCTTCACTTCCTGAACAAATGATTGATAAAGATATTTCTACTTTTAACCACGATTATGATTTTTATTATGAAAAGGAACATACTCCTGTTTTCTTTGGTCATTATTGGATGGATGCAAGTAGGGTTGAATTAATGAGTTCCAATGCCTGTTGTGTAGATTTCAGTATTGCTAAAAAAGGAATATTAGTAGCTTACAGGCATACTCAAAAAGAAGCATTGTCAAATGATTGTTTTATTACGCATCAATAGATTTCTTTCAAAAGAATCAATAATTTTATATGAAATTTACAACAATAGGTTTATGGATTACAGTATTTTGTTTTATGAATTTTATCAGCTTAACTTTTTTAAAACGAACGAATTCAAGTGAAGAGTATAGAGATGCCTATTCTCCGTTTGTACTAAAAATAGCTAAGATTCCTCCATTTGCATTTTTAATTGCTTTATTTTTAATTTTATTTGGATTTGTATTGCAATTAATAGAGTTTATTTTTAAAAAATAAAAGTATGAAGTTGAAAAATCATTTAGGAGAAACTTTCGAATTACGAATTGAAAAGTATCATTTAGAATTAAGTGAAATTGAAATTAAACTATTTAATAGCGATTGGCTGGATACTGAAATTAGCATTAAAAATAAAGAAAGAGAATTTTCAAAACCACTCGAATTTTTTTTAATTGAAGATTTAGAACGCATATTCAATTGGCTTTCAGGTGTTGAGAATGAAACAACTAAAAAGAAATTATATTTTGTAGATTCGCAATTGGTTTTTTTGAGGACAAAAAGAAACAATGTTCCGTTTATAAAAGTAATCTACCACCTCAACGAAATTGATTTTGTTTCTTGGGATTTGGAAATTAATACTGAGAATATACTAGATTTTAAAAACAAAATACAACAGAATTTAAAAATATATCCGTGCCGCTGTGGAATGGAGCATAATTATAGTAAAGTGTAATATTAACTAATTAAAAAATCAATAAAAATGGCAAGCTTTAAACTTCATTCAAATTTACCTATCGGAACTCCAGCACCTTGGATAATTAAACCCGATCATTTTAATTCGATACCTGATGAGGAACCAGGAATTTATGTAGTGGGAGTTAAGATTCCAGTATTGGGTCAAGGTGAAAAAATTTGCCTTCTTAATGTTGGAATAATGAATGATATTAGAATAAAAATAAAAGGGCATTGGGATGATAATAATAATTTTACAGCAACTGGCGAATTAAATTCTTTTAAAGAAATTTTTGATTTGATAAGTAAAGACATTTCAAGTATTTATTTAGAAGTGGAAAAGTATAATTTAAGTGTTAGAAAAAAGAAAACTTTAAATAGTTTTTACAAAAATATTGCTAATGATTATCCTTCTTTAATTTGGTTCAATGACAATACTTTTTTTGATTTTATATTAAATTTGCCGGCAGGAAAAAGTACTTATAAACCAGGTTCCGGGCATAAAGGAAGTGTAAAGCCGAATGGGGATTTAGATAAAATAAATACACCTGAAAGTGTTGCATTAAAACATCAAATTGAAAATGTAAAACAACTATACACAGATAGGTTTTTTTATACTTACATTACATTGGATTCAGTTATTGCAGAGATATTAAATGACAAAAATCATACACTATTTAACGAAGCAGTATCTTACAATAAAACGAAATGTTATAATATCGGCAGAAATTATGGACCAGGTAAAACAATTTGCGCATGTGTTGAAAATACTTTAAAAAGTAGATTGTCGACCATAGGAATTCATACCTCTGCAAAATCAACAAAAAATATGCTTCCTTTAAGCGATAAATTTGATTTGTCTTTTATTCAAAATGATTTAGTTAATCTGACAGGGAAACCATTTATTAATCCTTTAATATTATAAATTATGAATAAGCAATTAGAAAAATTAGTTAAAACTATACATACAATAGCGACTATTGATGGTATCGATTTTTCTTATAAATCTGAAAAATACTATGATCATTATTATTTGAATATAAAAATGGTGAAAAAACATTCAAATAGTGAAGCTATGATGATTATTGAAGAAGATATAGCGACTATGAGATTGAAAATAATAATTGACTCGCACAAGTTATTTGAAGCTTATAAACTTCTAAATGAGGAAGAAAAAATGCCTAAACATTTTAATATAATAAATCCATGTGACGAAAATAATTATATGAATAGCTTAGTCGAAGTATATTATTTAGAAATCATTAATAATCTAAAAGCTTTTAATGGCATAAGTGATAATTATGATGCTATTGCAAGACTTGCAGGAAAGTGTTATGGATATCATGCTGGTAAAGAATATGGAATTTAAAAAAAGAATTATTTCAAAATGAATGTAAAGTAAAGCTCAAAAATATATTTCAATTACATGCAAAAATTAGAGTATAATTTTCCAAGCAAAGTAAAAAAGTTTAATATCGTAAATCCGATTTTAAAATTTTTTGTTGCAAAATATGAGAATAAGGTTCCTTGGCAATCTATTGTGAAAAGTGAAGCAGAATTGGATTCTTATATAAAAAATCATTTATATACTGAGTTAATTCAAAATGCTACTAATAATAATTTAGAAAGTAAATCCTTTTTTTATAAATACAGTAAAACCCCCGCTACCGCGCGAAGCCCTTCGCGTGTTTTGACAGAAAATGCCTTACCTTAAAAAAGTAAGGCATTTTCTTATTTATTTTAGTTTCTGCTCCAAAAAAGACAACTGTAGCTCCAAAAAAGATAACTGTAGCTCCAAAAAAGACAACTGTAGCTTCAAAAAAGACAACTGTAATACCCGACAGCGCAGTTTTACTTCGTTTGTTCGCTATCGCTCGGGTGCAACTACTGCCCTACAAAATGCCTTACCTCAAAAAGGAAGCCCATTTCCTATTTATTTTATTATCAATTGCACAAGCATTTTTTTTTACTATTTTTGGTTGTTTAATAATTCCACCAAAAAAACCAAAACCACATGAACGAAATTATTTGTCCCAACTGCAAAACCGCCTTTAAAGTTGACGAAGCAGGATTTGCTGCTATCACCAAACAAGTCCGCGACCAACAATTCCAAGAAGAAGTACAAAGCCGACTGCAACTCGCCGAAAATGAAAAACTAAGCGCAGTAAAATTAGCAGAAGCCACGCTAAGAAATCAACTGCAAGGCGATTTAACCAAAAAAGACATCGAGCTTTCTAACATTAAAGCGGCCAAAGAAGCAGAGATTGCTACAATCAAAGCCAAACTAGACAATGCCGAATTGCAGAAACAACTTTCAGTGACAGAGGCCGTTCAAAATATTGAGAAAGAACGCGACGCATTGGTCAATGACGTTAAGACAAAAGAATTAGAAAAGCAAAACCTGGAAAGTGCCTTAAAACAACAATTTTCAACTGAGCTGCAAGCTGCAAAAGACATTATCAAATTTAAAGATGATGAAATTGAACGAGTGAAAGACATGAAGCTCAAACTTTCCACCAAAATGATTGGTGAAACACTAGAGCTCCATTGCGAAACCGAATTCAACAAACTCAGAGCAACCGCATTTCAAAACGCTTACTTTGAAAAAGACAACAATTCCAGCTCAGGCAGCAAAGGCGATTTTATCTACAAAGAAAACGACGTCCATGGCAATGAAATCATTTCCATCATGTTTGAAATGAAAAATGAATCAGACGCAACTGCTACCAAAAAAAGAAATGAAGATTTCTTTAAAGAACTAGACAAAGACAGAACCGAAAAGAAGTGCGAATATGCTGTATTGGTCTCCTTGCTAGAAGCAGAAAGCGACTATTACAACACCGGCATCGTAGATGTTTCGCACCGATTCCCAAAAATGTATGTGGTGCGTCCTCAGTTTTTCATTCCAATTATAACGCTCCTTCGCAACGCTTCGATGAACTCGATGCAATACAAAGCAGAATTGAGTTTGATAAAAAATCAAAACATCGACATCACCCACTTTGAAGACAACATTACTAAATTCAAAGAGGGCTTTGCCAAAAACTACGACTTGGCAAGCAGACAATTTAAAACCGCCATTGATGAAATAGACAAAACAATGGACCATTTACAAAAGACAAAAGATGCGTTGCTAGCATCAGTCAACAACCTGCGATTAGCCAACAACAAAGCGGAAGATTTAACCATTAAGAAGTTAACTACTGGAAATCCAACCATGAAAGCGAAGTTTGAGGAATTAAAGTAAATTAATCGGGCAAATGAAAGTGAGTAACAACTCCCCTTTTTTCCACTAAATCCTTTATAAATACTTAATTTGTAAAAGATTTAATTTTAGGTCCAAAATTGTAAAGCAAATTTAAAATGATACTAAAAATAGATGGTTTGAACTTATCAAAATCTTAGTAATTCATCGATTTATTTAATTTATTTGCTAATAAGTCATAATAAAATGTTTACTTTTGCANAAAAATAAAAACTCAAAATGGCAACTAACAGAACATTTACAATGATTAAACCAGATGCTGTCGCAAACGGACACATCGGAAATATTTTAGCAATGATAACCAATGGTGGTTTCAAAATTGTTTCTTTGAAATTAACGCAATTGACAGTGGCAGATGCTCAAGCATTTTACGCAGTTCACGCAGCCAGACCATTTTATGGCGAATTGGTAGAATTCATGTCAAGAGGACCAATTGTTGCAGCAATTCTAGAAAAAGAAAATGCAGTTGAAGATTTTAGAACGTTAATCGGAGCTACAAATCCAGCCGACGCAGCCGAAGGAACTATTAGAAAAGCATACGCAACTTCAATTGGCGAAAATGCGGTTCACGGTTCTGATAGCGATGAAAATGCAGCAATCGAAGGCGCATTTCACTTTGCAGGAAGAGAATTATTTTAAAAATAAATAGCATTTCTTTTTATTCAAACTGAAATCTCAATTATATTTAATCCTTTGTCAAATGTTATTTATAATGTTTACAAAGGATTTTTTCAATAAAACAATAATTATAATATGACAGAAGAAATCCTTAATGCTTATGAAGTGATAAAAAATGGTGGAATCATTCTTTATCCGACAGACACTGTTTGGGGAATTGGCTGCGATGCTACTAATGAAGCAGCGGTAGAAAAAATCTATAAATTAAAAAAACGCACAGAAAATCATAACATGATATGTTTGATGAATGGTGAAAAAATGGTTTATAATGTTTTTAAAGAAATACCTGAAACAGCTTGGCAAATTTTGGATTTATCAGAGCATCCAACAACTGTTATTCTTGATAAACCTCGCAATGTGGCAAAAAATATCATTGCAGCAGACAATTCATTGGGAATGCGGATAGTCAAAGAACCATTTTGTTTTAAATTATTAGAACGAATGAAAAAACCATTGGTTTCTACTTCAGCCAATATTTCTGGTCAACCAACTCCTAAAAATTTCAATGAAATCAACATTGAAATTATAAATGGCGTGGACTATGTTGTAAATTTGTACAAAGAAAAAACAGCAGGAAAACCTTCAACAATCATAAAACTTACTTTAGATAATCAAGTAAAAGTGATCAGAAAATAAAGAACAATTAGCTTAAATCTGTGCATAAAAATGAATTACAAAAACGACCTGAATAATCCAATTTTCGGAATTATTGCTACTGCAAGTCAATCGCTCAACATCGAAAGTTATGTGATTGGTGGTTTTGTTCGTGATTTAATTTTAAATAGAAAGTCAAAAAAAGACATCGACATTGTGGCCATTGGAAGCGGCATTGAATTGGCATTGAAAGTTTCAGATTTACTTCCTAAAAAGCCGAAAGTGCAAGTTTTTAAAACGTATGGCACAGCAATGCTTCGATTTGAAGACGTTGAAATTGAATTTGTTGGCGCAAGAAAAGAAAGCTATAATTTCGAAAGTCGCAATCCAATTGTTGAAAATGGTACTTTAGAAGACGACCAAAAAAGGCGAGATTTTACAATAAATGCCTTAGCAATTTCTTTGAATAAATCTGATTACGGAACACTTTTGAATCCCTTTGATGGCTTAAAAGATATAGAGCATAAAATTATTCGAACTCCATTAGACCCCGATATTACTTTTTCTGATGATCCGTTAAGAATGTTACGAGCCATTCGTTTTGCCACGCAATTGAACTTTGAGATTGAAGAAAAGTGTTTTTTTTCCATCAAAAATAACTGCGGAAGAATCAAAATTATTACGGGAGAAAGAATTGTTGATGAATTGAATAAAATTTTATCTACCGAAAAACCTTCTTCTGGATTTTTAATGTTGTTCAAAACAGGACTTTTAGAGATCATTTTACCAGAATTGACAGCGCTTAACAATGTAGAAGAAATTGAAGGTCACACACACAAAAACAACTTTTATCATACACTCGAGGTAGTTGATAATATTTGCAAGAATACAGACGATGTTTGGCTTCGATGGGCAGCTTTGTTGCACGATATCGGAAAAGCGCCAACAAAAAAATTCAACAAAAAACAAGGATGGACTTTTCATGGACATGAATTTTTAGGAGGTAAAATGGTGAAGAAAATTTTTGAAAGACTTCACATGCCATTGAATCAAAAAATGAAATTTGTTCAGAAAATGGTTGTAATGAGCTCAAGACCGATTGTTTTATCACAAGAAACTGTGACGGATTCTGCCGTTCGCCGTTTGGTTTTTGATGCTGGAGAAGATGTAGAACATTTAATGACTTTATGCGAAGCCGACATCACAACTAAAAATCCATCAAAGTTTAAAAAATACCATAACAATTTTGAAATCGTACGACAAAAAATTGTGGAAGTAGAAGAAAAAGACAGCATCCGCAATTTCCAACCGCCTATTACAGGGGAGCAGATTATGGAATTTTACGACTTGAAACCATCGAAAGAAATTGGGATTTTGAAAGATGCCATCAAAGAGGCAATTTTAGAGGGTGAAATTGCAAATGACTACAATGAAGCGTACGATTTTATGGTGGAAAGAGCAACCAAATTAGGATTGTCTTTAAAAGCATAAATTTAAAATTATTTCTAAATTTCATTTTGCTTTAAAAATAAATAAACCTATATTTGCACTCACAAAAATAGGCCTTGTGGCGCAACTGAATAGCGCACTTGATTACGGCTCAAGAGGTTACTGGTTTGAATCCAGTCAAGGTCACTTAATTACGCAAATATCTTAAATTAAGATATTTGCGTTTTTTTATGTTTAGAAAATCTTTGTAGAAATACTTCAACTAAAAAAATCAATCTAAATTTTAAAAAACTATTTTTGTAAAAAAAAATTGAAATCAGACTATTTTTTAGATTTAATCTCCAACAATAAATCTTTTAGCAAAGACGAGTTGAATCATTCTGATTTTGAGTGTTGTACTTTCGACTATTGTGATTTTTCAGCTTGTGTTTTTGTCTCAGTTACCTTTATCGATTGTGTTTTTAACCATTGTAATTTTAATGGCTCAAAAATNAATTATGTCGCATTTAGAACAGCAACTTTTAATNATTGCGAAATTAAAGATGTGAATTTTGCAATGTGTNATAAATTNATTTTTGAAATTGCCTTCAATGATTGTTGCTTAGATTTTTCAAAATTTTATACTTTAAAAATTAAAGGAACAAATTTCAAAAATTGCAGTTTGGTAGCCGTAGACTTTATGGCTGCAGACATATCCGAAGTGATTTTTGATAATTGTGATCTTTATAAAAGCGAATTTTCAAAAGCAATTGCCAACAAAACCAATTTTAAAACAAGCTACAACTTTTCAATTGATCCGTCAAAAACAAAAATTAAAAAAGCGGTTTTTTCAAAAGAAAATGTAAGAGGTTTATTGAATGAGCATGATTTGATTATTACCGCAATTTAAATATAATTAACAATTTAGCTAAAAAAAAACTTAAACTTTCAAATATCGAAAAAGAGGATATTCCGAATCCGATAGCTAGTCCAATTTCTAAGACATCATTTCGCCCAAGAAAAACAACTAAAACATGTAACCACATGTTTTTATGTTTTAAATAATATTCAATTTATAAGTGAAATAACACTTTGCGAAAAGGCTGTATTTTTGATAATTTGGCACTCGAATTCTTGTGTTTTTAATTTCGGAAGAAGGAGTTTTTTTCAATTTATGCAGTAGCTTTTTGTAGTATGAATAGGCGGTGTAAACACCAAATCTTGCCTCTAAAGGTAAATCTAAAATGCCATAATAACCAGCTTCAAAGTCTGCTTCAATTTCATTTATAATCTTTAATTTTGAGACTTCATCCAATTGATTAAGATCTGTTTCTGGGAAGTAAGTACGGCTTAAATCTTCAAAATCTGCCTTTAAATCTCTCAAAAAATTTACCTTCTGAAAAGCTGATCCCAAGCGCATGGCAGCACTTTTAAGTTCATTGTATTTATTTAAATCACCTTGCACAAAAACTTTTAAGCACATTAATCCAACTACATCCGCTGAACCATAGATATATTCTTTGTATTCATCTTCTGTTTTATAGTCTTTTTTTGTCAAATCGAGTTTCATACTCCTCATAAAAGCAGCAATCAATTCATTCGGAATATTATGCTTAAAAACGGTATTTTGAAAAGAATTTAAGATAGGATTTAAACTAATCTTGTTTTGAAAAGCCATTTCCAAATCTTTTTCAAAGTTCTCAAAAAGTAGTTCTTTATTATAATCATGAAAACTATCTACAATCTCATCAGCAAAACGAACGAAACCGTAAATATTATATATATCTTGGCGAATGCTTGGAGAAAGCATTTTTACTGCAGACGAAAAAGAAGTGCTATACGACTTCGTTACATTTCGACTACAATCAAAAGAAACATTATCAAAAATTGATTTCATAATTTATCAACTATATTTTTCAATTAATTCTGAAACTAATTTCCCTGAAATTAAAGCTGGAGGGACACCAGGACCAGGAACAGTTAACTGACCAGTAAAATATAAATTTTCGACCTTTTTACTTTTCAATTTTGGCCGCAAAAAAGCGGTTTGTAACAAAGTATTTGCCATTCCATAGGCATTACCTTTGTATGAATTGTATTCTGAAACGAAATCATTTTTACAAAATGAGCTCTTAAAAATAATATTTTTTTTCACACTTTGTTCAGTTAAAAGCTCAAATCTATCAATGATTTTATCAAAATATTGTTCCCTTAATTCTTCCGTGTCATTTATTCCAGGAGCTAAAGGTACTAAAAAAAAGCCAGACTCCATTCCTTCTGGTGCCGCTGTCGCATCAGTTATTGACGGAAAATTAGCATAAAACAGAGGTTCTTCGGGCCATTTCGGATCATCATAGATATCTTTGGCATGCTGATTAAAATCAACATCAAAAAATAATGCGTGGTGCGAAATGTTTTTTATCTTTTTATCAAAACCCACATAAAACAATAATGAAGATGGTGCAAAAACCCTGCTGTTCCAATATTCTTCAGAATAAGCCCTGTGTTTTTGATCTAGTAAAGTTTCTGTGTGGTGATAATCTGCGCCACTCAAAACAACATCTGCTGCTATTTCTTGACCATTAATAATTAAAGATTTTACTTTATTATTATGAACATTTATTTTTTCAACATTGGCATTTGTTTTAAAAGTCACGCCAAGCTCTAACGCTAAACTTTCCATAGCTCTAACTACATCGAACATGCCTGTTTTTGGATGCCAAGTTCCCATTCCAAAATCGGCATAATTCATAAAACTATAAAAAGAGGGCGTGTCAGAAGGCTTTGCTCCTAAAAACAAAACAGGAAATTCCAAAATTTGAATTAATCGTTGGCTTTTAAATTTCTTGCGAACGTCTTTGCTAATATTACTAAAAAACTGCCCAACTTTTTTTGCAGTTTCTACGGTAATTAATTCTAGGGGCGAAACACCTGGCCTGTAAACTAAATCTTTAATAGCAATGTCATAATTAGACTTTGCTTCTCCAATAAAATCTCTCAAAAGTGATCCACTACCCTTTTCAATACTCTCGAAATCACTAATTATTTCTTCTAAATTATCGGCGATTGTTATAAAATCATTGATTCCATAATAAACGCGATAAGCAGGATTAAGTTTAATTAATTGATAGTAGTCTGTTGTCTTTTTTCCAAAATCCGCAAAAAACCGATCAAAAACGTCAGGCATCCAATACCAACTTGGACCCATATCAAATGTAAATCCTTCTTTTTTTAATTGTCTTGCTCTACCACCGATACTTTCGTTTTTCTCAAGAACAGTCACATTGTGTCCGTTTTTTGCTAAATAACAAGCCGCTGATAATGCAGAAAAACCTGAACCTATAATTTTAATATCTTTTTTCATGAATGCTGACAAAAATATAGAAAATCTTGATGACTTTTATAATTTTTGCGTTTTTTAAATTTTATTAACAATGTCTGGAATGGAATAAAATAAAGTTATTTTATCATTAATTATTTTTTGGTCTAAGTGAGCCAAAATTCTTCCTGTTAACCAAATTTCAGTATTATCGTCGTTAAGAATTTCTTTTTTGAGGGTTTGAACGTAATTATCTATTTCATCTTTATTTGGTTCTACTGTCAGATAGGATAAGAAAATAATTTTATCAAAATAAACTTTTACGTCTTTTAAACTGTCAATCGGAACACTTTCTCCTAAATAAATTGTTTTATAACCTTTAGATAAAATTTCGTAATTGAGGTACATTAAACCTAAATCGTGAATTTCATTTGAAGGCAAATACAAAATAAAAACTTTATCAGTTTTAGTAGGTGGCAGTAATTGTACTTTTTCGGTCTGAAGCACTAATTTCTGTTTAATCAAATTGGTCAAAAAATGCTCATGAGCAGCAGAAATGGTATCGGTTTGCCAAAGTAAACCAATTTCATTCATCAACGGAACAAAAATTTCGTGAAAGACTTCACTAAATGATTTTTCTCCTAAAATTTCATCGTAAACTCTAATAAACATTGCCTGGTCAAAATTCATCATTGCCATTTTGAATGATGAAATTGCGTGGTGCTTGACTGTTTTTTTTGTGATAATTTCGTTAACAAATTGGGGAATTTGCTCTTCCGAATAAGTCGCGATTTTAGAGATTTTATATCCAAAATCATGTAAAAGCGTGATGTTTAACAATTTTTGAAGACAACGCAAATCATAATACCTTATATTGGTGTCTGTTCTTTTGGGCTCAAGAATATTGTATCTTTTTTCCCATATCCTAATGGTATGTGCTTTTACGCCAGATAAATTCTCTAAATCCTTAATACTGAACACGTTTTTTACAACTTCCATCCTCTCCTTTTTTGTTTAACAAAAGTAATAACATATTAAACAAAAACCTATTTTTTGTTTAAGTTTTATACATTAAAATTAAACAAAATTAAACTCTAGTGTAACCTATTGAAAAATAGCTGATTGCAATAAAAAGCCGTCTCGTTATTAATAATGAGACGGCTTTTAATAAAAATTGTTTTTTTTATTATAATTATAAAATTACTTGGTAAACAATAACTCTCTGTATTTTACCAAAGTCCAGCTTTCATTGTCAACCAAAAGTTCAAGTTTGTCACAATGTTCGCGAATGTTTTCAAAATAAGGTTTTACATCATCACAATAGGCCTCCGCCATTTTTTGAGCATCTGTCAAAACATTTGCTTTTTTGCGGGAATTGGTCATTTTTTCAACTTTNGTGTTAATGCCTTCGATGTGTTCAGAAATTTCTTTTATCAAAACGATTTGTTCCTTCCCTATTTTTTCAAAATCTTTTCCGAAAATTTCTTTCAAACCTTTTACATTTTCAATCAACGTGTTTTGGTATTGAATTGCTGTAGGAATTACATGATTTCTAGCTATATCACCAAGTACTCGTCCTTCGATTTGGATTTTTTTGGTGTATTCTTCCAATTCAATTTCGTAACGCGCTTCAACCTCGATATGGTTCATTACATTCATTTCTTTAAATAAATCTAATGCGGCTTTTGATACCTTAGCTTTCAAAGCCAATGGTGTTGTTTTATAATTACTCAATCCACGTTTTTTAGCTTCTTTTTCCCAGGCATCGCTATAACCATCACCTTCAAATAAGATTTTTTTAGATTGTTTGATGTATTCTCTCAAAACATTAAAAATAGCTTCGTCTTTTTTCAATCCTTTTTCATTGATTAAATGATCAACNTCCACTTTAAAATCTTTCAATTGCTTAGCNACAATTGTNTTTAANGTTGTCATTGCATTGGCNCAATTCGCCGATGATCCAACGGCACGGAATTCAAATTTATTGCCTGTAAAAGCAAATGGTGAAGTTCTGTTTCTGTCGGTATTGTCTAACAAAACATCTGGAATTTTCCCAACTACATTAAGTTTTAAATCTGTTTTTTCTTCTGGAGATAATTTTCCGTCAGTCACTCCTTCTAATTCCGCTAAAACTTTAGTCAATTGTTGACCAATAAATACAGAAATTATTGCCGGTGGGGCTTCATTTGCTCCCAATCTATGATCATTAGTTGCAGTTGCAATAGCTGCTCTTAACAATTCTTCGTAATCATTCACCGCTTTGATGGTATTGATAAAGAATGATAAAAATTGTAAGTTGCTCATTGGTGTTTTTCCTGGGCTCAACAAGTTTACACCCGTATCAGTTGCCATCGACCAGTTGTTGTGTTTTCCTGAACCATTTACACCTTTGAAAGGTTTTTCATGGAAAAGCACTTTAAAATCATGGCGCTCCGCTACTTTTTGCATCACATCCATCAATAAAGAATTATGGTCTACAGCCAAGTTGGTTTCTTCAAAAATTGGTGCCAATTCAAATTGATTTGGAGCAACTTCATTATGTCTAGTTTTTACTGGAATACCTAAATACATACACTCTTGCTCTAATTCTCTCATGTAATTTAAAGCACGAGTTGGAATTGAACCAAAATAATGGTCATCTA
>JGI25917J50250_1000168_pt1 | contig 16923 bp, 15 predicted proteins | sample LauGreSBDMM110SN_4_FD_50250 | JGI IMG/M metagenome (IMG submission 50250) | reverse complement strand
AAAGATTCACTTTGTGAATCGACCGTTGAAAGATTCACTTGGTGAATCTACTGTAAAAAAGCGCTGTTCCAAGTTTACGTATTGGTAAAGTTAAAAATATATCAGTTAATTTCATCTTGCAAAAATGAAATTATCGATGAATCACATATTAGTAATATCAAGCCTATTATTTTTTGCAATACCATATTTAGTTTCTAGAAATAGAGAGTTACCTTTGGATTTGAACGAAACTGCATTCATGGTTTTATTTTTTATACAAGCCGCACTATCAATATTATTTTGGTCGAATCCGATCGATGGATCGCTTATTCATAAAATCGACGGTCGCTTGGCAAAAACGATAGGAATTTTGGCGATAATATACGTTTTATCTTGGAAAAAATTAGAGGTCGTTGAATTTGCCTTTGGTATGTTCGGAGTTATCGTGTTTGCGGCATTGAGTCATATCAGTTCCTCGAAATCTTGGTGTTCAACGAATCATATAATTTATCACTTGTTTTTTCATTTTTTGGCGTCATTGATGTTGGGATTTACCATGATTATTCATTAGCAAACCCTAACGTCCCTGTTTTCCGCGTGCCTTTTTTTCCAAGAATTTCCGATGAACGTATAAGACCGAATGAAAGATATGAAATGCTTCTTTATGTAGTTCCTGTGCCAAATAATTAGTCGGGCAGTCCACTAGATCACGGCATGTCCGAATCGCTAACAATATGCGTTCCACTGCGTCGGCTTTACGATACGCGCGATACGACATCTTCGGTTTGATTTTATTCCAGCTATAGTCGATACAGTCACCGTACGTTTTGGACCTAGAAGCATTTGAATACGTATTATATATTTTTTTATTGACTCGATCGACCACTGCATAAACGCAGTTTTTCAAAATGCCATTCAACCAAGGCATAGTCATTTGTTTCAAACGCACCTCAATATCAGGGAATCCGGCTTCCAATACTGCAAGCCGAGTTTTCGGGAGGATATATTCACGAACAAGATCTTCAATCTCATTTGGAAGCGAGTTTATTCTAGTCAAATCAAACTGTTGTCTTAGAACATTAGATCGGCGGATTATGCGCATGGCTTCGAATTGCCGCATGCATTCCCATTTGAAATCTCTAAATAGCGTTTGCGAATAAGAAAGCGCATCGTCGATCCAGTGAATAATATGTGCATCCTCAATTTCATTTGCCTTTTCTTTCGAAATATTGGGCAAAATGGCGACTAGCCCGCGCTTTACACCCTCATCGGATATAGTAATGTTATTCAAATACTTGGTTTTGATAGTGTCAAATGCATCGCGTCTAGTCGATGTAATTGGCAAAACAGCCTGTAACTTTGACTTTGGTAATAGGAGTCGTTTCTCCAAATGCTTCAAAATTACAGCATCCTCACTAGAAACCGAAATAATTTCGTTTATCATTATAAAGTAATTATGTTTATTTATTACCATTCTTATCCGCGGGTGGCATCAATTTTCTCCGCGTATATAAACGATGGACAAATTGGATATTTTAGCATATGTAATGATCGGATTCATTTTGGTAATATCCGCCTATATGTATTTTGATTCCGACGCATTTCAATTAAAATGTATCGTTTCGACGGTAGATGGTAACAAATATTGCGTCCGCGACCGAGCGAAACTCCAAGATGCGGCTGATCTTTTAGCGAAAATCACCGACAAATCCAAAAAGTTAGTGGAATATATGGGAGAAAAATACCCGAACCAAGAAAACGTTCAGCGCTTGGTCAAAGGGTTCCATCCTCAAAAAGTAATGGAGACCTTGCCGACGAGTGAATATACTGCGTACAGTGAGAACAAGGGAGAGAAAATCGCGTTCTGTCTAAATAAGAAGCGCAAGGGCGAGGATCAGATGATTGATGAACATACGTTGATGTTTGTTGCCATACACGAGCTTTCGCACGTGGCGACGAAATCCATTGGTCACAAAACGGAGTTCTGGGACAATTTCAAGTTTCTCTTGGAAAGCGCCAAAGAAGCTGGCATTCATGATCCTCATGATTATAAAGAAACGCCGACTGAGTATTGCGGCATGAAAATTAACGATAATCCTTATTATGACGTTTAGAAAAATATGTTTTGTGTGTTTATTGTATATAATGCAAGAAGATATACCAGAAGTGCCTCGAGAATTTATAAGAGCAATAAAAGAAAACTATAATGATAGGTGTGAATATCCAACTTTATCTAGCTGTCGCGAAACGTGTTTTCTTATAGGGCGTCCTTATTACGATAAAACTGACCGCCCGTATTATATTGAATACGGAATTTATGGTATAACAAACAGTTATAACCGCAAGACTTATATTTATCTTGAAGAAATAGGTTACGGCAATGGCAATGCACCAAAGTTTATGTGGACGGGATATGTAAATACTAAAGATAAACGCTTTAAATTTTATCTTGAACCTATTCCTTCGAATGATCGTTACAACTCGAATGATCGTTACAACTCGAATGATCGTTACAACTCGAATGATCGTTACAACTCGAATGATCGTTACAACTCGAATGATCGTTACAACTCGAACCCTTATTATTCTAACACGAGTGTTGCTAACAAACCTAGTGCTAAGAACAATGGTTCTAAGAAATATGGTATTGCGAGAACTGGTGTTGCTGCTGCCGGTCTTGCTGCTACTGGTCTTGCGGCGGCTTCTTATTCGAAAAATGGCTTTAGGGACGCTGGAATTATGGATGCAGCGAGGGAAGGTTACCGTGAAGAAATTACTAGAAAATATTTTACACCTGACATGGGAAGCACAGTTAATATGACTAACACAAGAAACTTGGGTATATTGGACATGGCAAGAAGAAATCCATGGAGCTCAGGTACATCATCGTACTCTCTTCCATCCCTTCCATCCCTTTCATCCTTTCCATCCTTTCCATCCTTTCCATCCCTTCCAAGTATTGATTTGAGTTTTGGTTTGGATTTTGATTTTTTTGGCGGCGAATATGAAAATATAAAAAACAAACAAACAAAAAAAAGAGCGATAAAACATAAACGCAAAACATTGCGTCGATAAAATGATATATATTTACGCGCATCACTAATTAGTAAAAATGCGGCGCATTATTTGATAGCATTATATATACTATCAAATTATGGAAAAGGGCGCACCATTGAATAACATATATAAAATACATATTTTGGACGCTTCGGGTAAAATCGAGCACGTATATGTGTTTTGCAATAAATATAAAAAATCTTCTGATATGAAAGAATTATTTAGCGATCTAGAGCTCGCGCTATTTGAATCGAACAAAACTGAGATCACGTTTTCAAACCAATTTATTTATTCGGACGATACCATCCATTCCATAAAGCAAAAGATTATATTTGAACTAGGATCAACCGTCGCTCTAGAAGAGATATATATGTTTGGATTTTTCTCAAATAAATTGGATATTTCTCTAATGTTCCAAGACGCGACGTCAGTATCAAATGCTTCCGAATTAACGCAGCAACAATTCAAGCAACTCGTATTGAATTTGAATATAACACCCAGCAACGTTAACAACCTGGATATGACGAAGGATTCATACACATACGAGGACTTTCTGAAATTACAGCAGGGAGACACTTGTGTCTTGGCGAAACCTCTCGGGATAAAATTCCAAGATCGTTACAACTATATGTTTTCGGCGAACCCGTTTCACGTAAAATACTCCGTTTTCCAAGAATCCCCGGACAACCAGATGTTGCTTTTTGAAAATACGTTGTTATTGAATTACGGGTCGCTGGATTCGAATAATATCTACGTTTCCTTCGCAGAAAGCGTATTTGAAAACTCTGACAAAAGTGGATTGGACCCGGAACAAATGAGCCGACTCTATTTCCCGTTGCTATACAAAAACGGAATAGTAGAGCGAGATTCATTGAATGATAATCGCGAAGATATGATTCGTAGTTCTAAGAAGGCATTGGGTCAAAACACGCTTCAATATTACGAATCCATCGACATATTTCACGAAATTTACTGGCGGCGTAAAATAGAACAGCCCTATATAAGACGCGGGATAACGAAATATTCCTTTGTTTTGAATCCGTCGTCGAATTACCTTTTTCCCTTGGACACAATATTCAAAACAATACATGCTACGAAATCCACACCGTTTATCAAATATAACCCAGGAAAACGCCGNGAAAATATGTATCGCCTTTATTCCGAATATATTTCGCAGAATGGAAAGAAAATACCTGTATTATCGGAATCTGTCGTAAAACGTCTTATTCGTGATATGGGAAGGTCTCACCAGATATCGCTTTATTTGCAAGACGAATCGAAAAACGAGGTTTTCATATCTTTTGATACCAATGCGAAAATGCGTGTAAACGGTGATTTATTAGAGCCAATGCTTCCGGAGGAATTTGCTCAATTTATTATGGCGGCAGTGAATCCCGTAATACAGATCATAAATAATGTTTTGCAGTCGTCGGGATACAGTCTTGGGTTATTAACGTCAATGAATAACGATTTGATTCAAGATTCGAGTTATAAATACGTTGCTGTTCTTCCTATTCAAAAAAAGGTGGACCTTGGAAAACAGCGAGGATCCATTGGGAATGTATTTGACGTATTTGATTCTGATGTTGTATCCGGAGCCAATATGCGATTCAAACGCGTAGAAAATTTTAAAGAGATGGATGCCCAAGCGGCGCTTATTACGAAAATGTATCAGTCCGCAAACGACGATCGTGATATCTTGACCACGCTTATGACAAATTATCGCATGTCAGAAGAAGACGCAATCGACCGTTTGGTGAATTATCGAAGTGAACATCAAGAGATCGCGGGAAAAGTAATTGAAAACCCTGGATTTCCCGCGATTTTTCGAATGGAATCGATGACGAATAATCTAGTCGCAGAAGTTGATGAAATCAACCATCTGTCACATATTGATTCTCTGCATATTTATATAGATACGATTTTGAGGATTTCCCAAGACAAATCGAGTACCTCTTTTTCTGTTGATGAAATAGATGCATTTTGCACAAGGGAATCAAAGCCCGCACCTCTGGCACAGGATAATGTTATTTCGGCGAGCACTGAAATTCCCACAGCGGAAGTTTACAAGATTCAACCATTGAAATTCGGAAAAGAAGAAGAACAGCTCGATGAAGATGATGATGAAGGAGGCATTTATTTCGATGACTATGATGAGGAAGCAAGTCAAGTAGACGATGAAGACATAAGTGAATCAGAGGACCAAGAGGGAGGCGATGGCAGCAAAGATGAAGACGAAGATGAAGACGAAGATGACGCGAGCGTAGCGGAAATAAGAGAAACGGCAAGCGGAACAGACGATAATTACGCGATCAATATTGACGGAATGTCATTGAAAAAACCCAATCCGTTCCAAAGAGCCAAGGACAAACGTGATCCGAAGTTGTTTTTGACCGAATCGCAGGGTAAATATCATTTGTATTCCCGCGCCTGCCCATCAAGCGATCGTAGACAGCCAGTGATTTTAACCGAAGACGAAAAAGAACGCATCGATAAGACCAACCCGGGATCCTATGATCACGCCATCAAATATGGATCTGATCCTAAAAAACCGTTTTATTATATTTGTCCGAGGTATTGGTGTTTGAAAACAAATACTCCCCTCACTGATGAACAAGCGAAATCAGGTGTATGCGGAGATATTATTCCGCAGAACGCCAAGGTTGTTCCTAAGGGTGCATACGTCTACGAGTTTGCGAATAAAACCGAGCATTTTGATAAAAACGGGAAATATATTCAACATCACCCTGGGTTCTTGAAACAAGATCGCCATCCTGAGGGATTATGTATACCCTGTTGTTTCGGAAAAGACTGGAATTCCGCGCAGTTAAAGAAAATGCGCAGTCAGTGTGCACAAAATGACGCAGCTGAGAAAGCCGCTGAAGCCTCAGTCGCAGACGGAAAAAAAGGGTCGAATTACATCATCAAAGCGGTTAGTTATCCATTGCCGCAAAATCGGTGGGGGTTTCTTCCTATCGCCATGCAGTTATTTTTGGGAATGGAAGCAGATAAGCTCGTGGTAACACATAACGCCGCGCTCATCCGACCTGATGAAAAGATCTTGTTACGGTACGGCGTAGAACAATCTGAACGTCAGTCGTTCATAGGTTGTATGGCTTATTTTTACGCATATAAACACGGGTTACCAAAATCCCCGTCTATCCAAGAAATGCGCGAGATTCTGGCAAAGGCGATAACTCTCGATTTGTTTTTGAAATATCACAATGGTTCTCTTCCTGCAATATTCAGACCCAAGTCTTTCAACCAAGAAGGAATCGATGTCGATAAATATCTGGACTCTTCTGTATTCGCCAAAAGTCTTAGCATCAAAGACGAATCGCAATTGGATTTTTTGGAAGAAACCATTGCGTCTTATGAAAACTTTTTGGCGTTTTTACGAGATGACGCTTCCATATTGGACCACACCTATCTTTGGGACATAGTTATTGATTCCAATCCTAGTATTATGAGGGATGGTTTTAATTTGGTAATAATGGAAATTCCAGATAATGACATTACAAATAATGTGCATATGATTTGCCCTACGAATTCGTATTCTTCGTCCACTTTCATCTCCAATAAAGAAACTATTATTCTAATTAAACAGTCAAGTACGTATGAACCGATTCATTTATACGAAGAAAAACATGGCGGCGAGATTGTCGTGAAAAAGGCGTTTATGGAGAATAAATCAATCGCAAATATAAAAACGATGTTGAAACTCATTCAGAATTCTAGCAAGAAACACTGCACCGCAATTCCGAGCATGCCTCGAGTGTATAAGTTCAAACAGGCTTCCCCTGCTATTGACGTTATTCGAATTTTGAAGGCGCATAATTATATAGTAATTGGTCAGGTTATGAACTACAATAACAAAATAATAGGATTACGCGTTAATACTCAGGTAGAGCAAGAGGGTGTATTTTTGCCTTGTTTCCCCTCGGGAATAGTTGATGGAATTCCCATTTTTTATATGGACGATCCTGCTTTGTGGTTGGATTACGTCTCGACACGCGATCGATTGATCGGCATTCATAACGAAACCGCGGGAAAGATTACGTGTTATCCTAAGATTAAAATGATGGAAGATCGACTAATAGTGGGAATTTTAACAGAGACCAATCAGTTTATTCAAATCGACCCTCCTATTGCGAACGATTTCCAAGACGAACTTACTGTAACGAATCATTTAAATTACCCTATTATTTCTAAAAAAGGAGTAGATAAGACCATGGCGACCTCGAAAACGCAGGACACCGAGCGCGTGGAAGCAATGCGAAAAATTTCATTGGAAAGCCAATTTTATACGGTTTTCCGAAATTCGGTTAGACTTGCGTTTAATGATTATGCGAATTCATTGAAGCGAAAACAGATATTAGACTTGCTTGATGCGGGGTCTGTTTTTTATAGGGACAAACTTTCCAAGATAACGTCGATTTTACGGGACTTAATGTCGCCAACGACCGCATTTCAGACATTTGACGCCGAAGTGTTGAATAAGTTTGAAGAAATACTCACTTGCAATCAAACAGAGGAGGGAGGCAAATGTAAACCATATTGTTTGACCACTGAATCGGGTGGATGCAAGCCCCTCTTTCCAAAGACGAATCTAATGAGCGGATTAGATAATGAAAAAACGTACTACGTTCGAGTCGCGGATGAATTAATTAGATATCGCAGAATAAGGATTTTTATGTTGAACCCAAANACCTATTTGAATATATCCAGCACGGAATATAAAATCTTGCCAAATGAATTATTCATGTTGGAGGGTCTTTTAATGAATTATTTTGTAGGACTGGTTCCTTATAGCATGAACGCTAGAGTGGCTAATATTCATTATGATAATGCGAAACCCGAGCTATCTGTAAAATATTCCAACGAGATTTCAACGAAAGCTCAGCGTGAATTAATCGACGTTGCCGATCCTGAATCGAACCGTCTCGATGAATATATTTTGGATTGTATCAAAGAAACGCGCACAATAATAGGAAATGATAAGATGGGATCTTGGAAAATCGTATTCCCCACTTCGGCAAAGGAAATTATATTCGGCGAATCGATTATTTGTAGTTATATCCCTATGATTTATGTATTACAGCATGTTTTGAATACGAAATCGATCACGGTGCAAAACGTAAAAACTAGTCTTTGGAATGGGTATAGTCAATTAATGGCGGAATATCGCGATAAAATGATTTCGTTATTGAGACGGCAGGGGAAACGCGAACTTATGGATTTGATAACGACAAATAAATCCACGTTTGAACACGTGGTGTTTAGTGATGCGTATTATATTACGGATTTGGATTGGTGGGTTATGTCGCGTGTTGCGAATTTACCGGTAGTTTTGTTCTCTTCTACAACTTTGAAATACTTGGTTCATAATGTCGAGTGGCTCAAGTTGAACGCGAATGTGGCGAGCGAATCTTCCTATAAGAAATATTATTTTGTGAGATCACCATTGAACGTGGGCGTTAATTCACCGCCGGGTTATAACGTGGTTTCCTTGCCTTATTCTTTTTCGGAATTGCGCAGCGATGTATTTTTACAAGCCGAGCGCGGGGATCCTAGGTTCGCGGATAATATACAATCTCTTATGCAATATTTATCGAGTTATCATGCTATTCAGCGACCTAAGAAGGGTGACTGAAATTGAATTTCCGCGGATTATGGGGCACCGATGAAATCAAAAAACATCAACACTCGGACTAAGAAATCTTGGAGCTAGTGAAGGAATTCTTCGTGAAAAGAGTTCGATAATGCCATGAAGATCCTTTCGCGAAGCGTAAAAAAAGGGACTTAGCCCAATTTTTTTTACTTAACTAAACTACAGAACAAACTACTCTACTTTTGTTTTTTATAAATTTGTCAGACACTAAGCTTCGCTTTCAGTCGCTTCGCTTTCAGTCGCTTCGCTGGAAATTGGTCCTCCGGGAGTTCCTGATCTTTGAGAATTATTATTATTATTATTATTATTCGTATTGGATGCAGGCGAGTTTGCAGTTCCTTTCAGTCGCTTCGCTTTCAGTCGCTTCGCTTTCAGTCGCTTCGCTTTCAGTCGCTTCGCTTTCAGTCGCTTCGCTTTCAGTCGCTTCGCTTTCAGTCGCTTCGCTTAACGCCAGATGATCGGGACGTACATATCATATAGCTCCTTGGTTGCTTCTATGTAGTCGTAATCAGCGCCTTCAAAGTCAGGGTTAGTCTCTGATTCCAACTTGATTGCGTGCATGACGGAGCGCAATTGTTCGAATGCCTCTTTCATAGTCAATTGCCGCTTGATATTCTCGTTCAAAGCCTCGACGTTGAGTTGTAGCGCCTCATTCTGCGCTTTAAGCTCCTCGACCTGCAGGTCAAGATCGCTTACCTTTTTATCCAAGAACTCCTTGGCAGCTGCGAGCTGGTGGACGTTCATATCCGCGGACGCCACAGGGATTGGCTTGTGATTGATCTTGAGTGTGATGAAGCGACCGCGCTCGAAGCGGCAGAACTCGAAGCCGTCGTAGAAGCCATTGCACCAGAACTCGCCTTTCTCCGAAATCGTCTTGCGAATGAGGTTTGCACTCTGATTGTCATACCAGCAGTCGAAGTGAACGTATGCAGACCGAATCTGGCGGTCTGCTCCCGGAGCAGACTTGTTGACAAAGTCGATGCGCGAGACGCGTCCGATCTTGAGCTGGTCCTCGAAGAACTCTGCGAGCTCGTCGTCGTTGGTGTATCGCACATCGCCATTGTCCATGCCCAGATCGGACGGAAGGACGGGAATGTAGATGCTGGACCAGTCGCTTTTGTCGAGCGCGAGGGGCTCGAGAGAAGGAGCCTGCTTCTTGGCGGCAATGACCTTGATGTGAGACATTGACTTACCGTTGTCAAAGCGGATGCCACCGGGGATGGTGCGGTCTTGGATGACGATACCCTCGTCCGAAATGCGCTGAAGCGTCTCAGGGGAAGCCTTGCTCGCGTCGATGTCAACAAATGCCGAGCGGTAGCTGACACCGGCTTNCGTCTTCATAGAGACGATTTTCACGGAGGTTGCCGAGAGCCCGAGAATTTCATCTGNAAAAGACGCGATGTCGTTGGGTGTCTGGAGCTCCTTGGGGAGCGACACGAAACGGATAGCCTCGACCATGTGCGTGGCGGAAAGAGTAATCGAAGAAGACATCTTGTTGTTGTTGGGGGTTTTAGATTTCTTTCAATCTGATTGGAAAAAAGCATTTCAATTTTTTCTGGATCGGGGACCTTTTTACATTTTTTTATTTCAAATGCCCTTTTTATACATTTGCCTTCATATTAAAAATATATTCTAATTTTTAATAAATGCGTTAATACATTTATTAAAAAAGATTACCTGATTCAAGCAGTCGCCTCTACCTCAACCCTAGGCTGGCGCTTAGGCGCCGACGTGCGCTTCCTGATAGGCTTGGCATACTCGACGCGCGTGAATCCCTCATCTCCTTCCGTAGAAACAGGAGCCGAAGACTCTTGATCACGCGACTTGTACGGACGAGATGAAGATGATGCAGGCTGAGTTGAAAGGGCGAGCTTACGCGTCTCACACATAATGGCGCCGCCCTTGACGCCAGTAATGTCAGCCGCGTTAAACTCGTGCTTATCGCTATCGGACTTCACCAGATTAAAATCGACGTACTCTCCCTGCACAAGATACTTGTATTGAGAGTTAACGACGCGAAGAGCGCTATAATGAACAAAAACATCCTTCCCGGAAAACTCACCCTCGCCCAAAACGGTAATAAATCCGAAACCCGACTTGTTGTTAAACCACTTCACCATTCCAGTAAGACGCTCGGATGTAACAGCCTCGGATTGACTCATTTCAGATTCAACTGTACATTATCATGTAAATATTTTTTATATTGTTTCGCAAAATTTATATATTGCATCTGTATATACAAAAATGGATTTAGGAATGTCCAATCGCAAATTCGCTTCTGTAATGTTTCTGTTATTGACCATAATTATATCATTGGCTCTAAGCGGATTAACCTTTTTCATAAATGACAAAAAGGCTTCCATAATAAATTTTCCAGAAGGTTTTTCAGAATATGGATCAGACAGCGCCGAATTAAAAAACGCATCCCCAGTAAACTCTTCAATAGGTAAAGCAGGCGGACCGGTTTCAAAAAATTCGACGGTCGGTAAACTCGGTGATCCGATTATAACAAAGCCTATTACTAATCCGGACAAGTTAACTGGCGCTCCTTCTGGAGTGCAATACGGAAACGTTGCCAAACCAGTTCCGGTTATTGTTGCATCTAGTTCTTCAAAATTAGGTGATGTCAAGGCGCCTTCATCGAATGCAGAGCAATCTTCGATTTTTGATAGGATCTTTGATTTTATCGGACCCAATAAACCCGAGGCGTTTTCGCTAAGATATTAAATCGTCATATGGAGGTCGCTGTGAAAATCCAATATTATAAACCTTTTCGATGAACGACACGAATGATTCGTATTGGGTTTTGTAATTCGAATTAAGATTGTTCCAAGATTTTTGTCTCGCTCGCTCTTCGTTTTTGTAATGAAAAATATGATTCTCTTCATATTCTGCATGAGCATTCTTAGGAAGTGTATGAGAAGATCGAATGTCTTTATCGTCTTGTAAATTTTCCCAAGGCAAATGACCACCTAGAAGCAAAAATAAATAAATATAACCACACGATATCACGTCGTCTCTTCTAGACGCATTTATTCCTTTGTGTAAATAAATACTCATATATTTAGGAGTTCCAAGAATGCTGACATTTCCCGTAGTTTCCGGAAAATGAATATTGGAATCATCAATGAAAACACTTGCTAGTCCGAAATCCACTAAAAATACATCTCCACGTTTTATCATAAAGTTTTGAGGTTTTATGTCGCGATGAATAATGTGGGAATCATGAACGCTTTTCAAAATACTCACTATTTTGGTTACAATATTTTTTATGCGAATATCGTCAATTGTTTTTTCAGACTCGATGTAACCGGACAGCGTCATCTCATACCATGTCATGACGAGACACGGATGCAACTCATAATTTCCATACCAAAACACAAAGGGGATTTTTCGACAACCGGAATGATAAAGATAGTTTAGTACGGAGGTTTCATTTTTCAATAATTTAACGGGGGAATTAGATAATTCTATTTTGATGGCAACTGTTTCTTCTGTTTTCATATATTGACCCGAATAAACCTTTCCGAATTTTCCTTTTCCTATCAGTGATTTTATAACATATTTATTTGCGATCATATGGTGATGTCTATTTATATATTTAATTTCTTTTGTAAAAATATGTCTGTGAAATATAACTACATATGAAAAACCATATTTTATTTTGGGGAACTTTGATTTTATTAGCATTCTTGGTTTGCATAATAGTATTGAAAAACGGGTGGTCGAAATACGTCGAATCGATGCGTGTTATTCCGCGCCCGGAAATACACGCGCAACAAGAATATACACCCCCTCCGGGAGCACTTGTTACAAAGAATATAGGCTCGGACGGATTAAATGAGGACGTAGATAGATTAATTGGTCAATATTTTAATAAAAATAAGATACCTTATACGAATACTATCGCAGTTTATTATAAGCATTTTGTCAACGTTGGCAATTTGGATCCTATATTAAAGAAAAAACTCAGGGATATATGTTATTATATAATTGAAATAGTGATACCAAACCTTCCTTCGGTAGATAATCCCAAACCAAAAGTTAAGTGGACTCGAATAGACTGGTTAGCCGATAATTGGAACGCTTATAATTTTTCATTTAACGCGGACGCCCTTGCCAATTTTGATTTGTTAGCGAGTCTCCGTGATAAATATGGAGGAAAATCGGGAAAATCAGGTAAAGCATCCGGAAACAGTGGATCAGGGGATAAGGGATCACGAAATAAGGGATCATCCTCAAACACTACGACCAACAATTCTTTGGGTGCTAATGCGAATAAATCTGGAAACGGATCATCCGGCTGCAATTCGGCTTGTCCGACTGCTTGTGAGGGGGGAGGCGGCTGGTCATCTGCCGAATCAAGCAAACCATCCGCCTTAGCAGATGCCGCGGCGTCGGCTACTACTTCTAATTGGATGAATAATAAAGAAAGGGGTTTGGGTTACAGAGGGAAAAAAGGATCATTGGGTACTGATGGATTGCCTGGGACGTCTGCGTCTGGAACGTTTTTGAACGACGAATCAAATGGAGATAATATATTATACCAGGTTCTCATTACCGACGTTCCTAATAAATTTCCCGATTCCCAGCAATTGAACGATTACGTTAAAAAAGAAATAATTGATAAATGGTTTGATACCATATCTGACGCAGATCGACCTCTTCCGTCTAAGTATGCTGAAAGTATGTTTGACTTATACACTACCGGAAGATCACCAATAGATAGAAACCATAAAAATAAATTGCGCGATTTGGTTTATTATTACATGGAAAATATTATACCAGGGTTGCCCACTGAAGACAAACCGGTTTCTTACGTCGAATGGAGACCCCTTCGGTTTTTATCCAACTCTGATCTATAATTTCTCGTTCATCTATATAATGAAATTACTACAATATATAGATAAAATTCTTGACAACCATAAATTAAATATATTTAATTGGCTATTTATAATACTATATGTCTTGTATGTCATTGCATTCTTTGGTATTTGGTATGTAAACCCTAATTATATTCAAATAATAACCGTAATCATGCAGGTATATATTGCTGCATTTCTTATGATTCGATTCAACCCTTTTATAAAGCATGAACTAAGACAATACGATGATAGATTGATATTCGCTAGTGGGTTTTTGTTGCTTACAAATGCCGGAGTCACGTCGTTGTTCTTGAAATACGCAGCGATACCCGTATATAATGTTGTATAAGAAATAATATGAAAATATCATATTATGTTAACCAGTGGTAATAAATAAATGGACAAAGATGAGATAAAGAAAATAATCTTGGAAACAAAAGCGGACCCTTTGCTGAAATCCACTCTTAATATAGATCAACTTTTGAAAACGGTTGAAAATGTAGATACTGATTATTTAGGAAACCGGTCTTTATCTGACATTTCATTTGAAATCGTTCAAAGTTTGGAAGGAATTCAATTATCAAAAGATTCAATGCTGGAATATTGTGATAAATTGAAAGAATACCGCGTAATTGACCAGGTATTTCAATTACATAAAGGAAAACACGTTAGATGGATACGCGTCCCGTCTCGACTATTGAATTCCCATGTGGAATATAATCAGGAAAAAATGAAAACGGCAACTTTTAGTCGAGGTGAATTACCGAGTCCTCTTCTAACAAATGGTGGAATAGTGGTAGACATAAAATTCACAAATTCCGGGACTCAGATTCTATGCAAAAATAAGAACAGGTTTGTTCAATATAAATTTGACGATTGTATCACTTTTCAAAAACTCACCAATGATGAACAGTTGTTATTAAGTTGTTACGATATAGTTAATTCGGTAAAATAATATTATTTTGCACCTTTGCGCATGGGACCGTTGCCTGTAAACCAATAAGGATTCGAAATATTCAAGGATGTATTTTACGGGTGACATTTGTCTTTTGTTTGTTGAATCTAACTCTACTTGTCCTTTTCTTTCTAATGGTCATAGAAAAGAAATCCTTTATTAAATACATTAATCGTTTTGAAATGGCAATGTCAACGTCGTGCATAAATTTCGTTTTTGGGTTGTTTGACAAATTCTGATAAAACCAAGCTTCTATTTGTATCTTGTTTCCGTCAATTATTCCAAGATTCTGAAATCGTTGAATCATTTCTTCTATAGACAATGAGTGGTGATAAGAAAGTGGCTGAACGTAATAAACTCGTTCTACATTCATTTTTGGAAAAAATGTATTGTCCAAAAAAAATATCTCAGATTGTCTCGGCAAAAGACTGCATTTTATAAAGTCCTCGTGTGTTTTATCGAAAGTGGTTCTCCTTGGATCGATTATACAATTGTTTATTTTAAGGGCGCAAATNGGAGGCTCAAATAATCCATGNAATCCCCGAGTAGACTCCAAATACTTAATTATTAGATTAACCCAGGGTGGATAACATTGATTGTTTGTGTAAATATAAACGCTTCCACATTTTCCTGATAGTTTTTTATAAAATAGGAATTCCAAGATTGTCATAATCCCATAACGTAAGAATTCTGGGTAAATATCCATCAACGCGTTAAATTGAGTTTGATTCTCGTTAAAGCATATAAGACCGTCATCTTTCAAACGCAGGAGCCAACACCATAAAATATATAAATCTCCGAACGATCCTAGTGTTTCGTCCAAATCGAATATAAAATGTTTATTATTTTTGACAGCCTTTTTTTTTACAAACGAATTAGAATGTAACACTACTCCGAATGTATTGACGATTTCTTCGACATTGGGATCCATAATTAAATCTTGAACATATATTTCCAAGATATAATGCAAAACGGGAAAAATATTACTAGGATTATCCAGTAGAACCAAACCCACCTGAACCACGAGTCGTTTCCTCGAANTTGTTTTGGTCGACAATTTGCACCAAGAATGGCTCTAAATTNGGNGCGCATATTTGCAAGAGACGATCATAACGATGTGCTGTCCAAGTGCCCGTCGACAACATTCTAAATGCTCCTATAATATTTCCTCGATATCCGCTGTCTATAATTCCCACTTGGTTTGCTAGTGTTAACGGGGTCTTCGAAATACTAGATCTCGGATATAGGTAAAACCCAGTGGGTCTAGACTGGTTGTTTATAGTGTCAAATAGTTGCATTTTGCATTTTATTCCGAAATCCACCATCATGGAATCTATCCCGTAAAAACTTTGGTCACTGAGGAAGAATATGTCAAAACCCGAGTTTGGGTGAGGGTCGGACAATACCGAGGCATTGTGATCAGAAGCCCTATTTTTGTATAATTCAATTGCGTTTTCGTTAACCGTGTTCGGATCAATATAAATAAAAAGCGTAGGATGATATACGTTGCCTCCCATTTTCATTTAGTATACCAAATACTATATGAAAACTTTATATCGTTTTCTTGTAATCACGCCAAGATATAGTTTTCCCTTCTACTCGTTCTACTTTTTCTGATTCATGTTCTTTGTCTAAATTGTCCGCACGCTTCACTGCCGAATCCAAATACAATTCCTTTAGAATTCTACCGACAAGGACCGACCCCTCATGTTGGTCGACCTTTTCGTCCTCTATCATCTTTAAAATGGTGAGCAATTTGGTCATTATTCCAAGATCGATCTCGTCTTTCATCGCCTTGTTGAAAATGTCGGTGTAACTATTGTATAAAAATTCGCAAGAGGTTTGCGCCATATTGAGAAACTTCTCGGGGTCAGATTGACGTAATTCACTTTGCGTAATTTTGAGTTGTTCTAAACAACGAATTCCATCACGAATGCGAGTGCTGTGCTTTATTTTACGAATATATTCTGTATTGTCATCACATTCAGTCTCATTGATGAGTTTTTTTAGATTCAATCTTTCTTCCGCAGTAATGTCCATTTATATACATATTGTGTAAAATTCTTTATGTGTGTTTTTCTCAAATATAATCTTGAAATAATATAAATTTACATGTCAGAACCCATTTCTTCTGGAAATCAAGGCGCAACTATCAAAAATCCGATGCTTTATTTTGTTCCTCCAATTACCGGGACTTATATGGAATGGGGTCAGACATTTATTATTTTTTTATTTGTGGCTGCCATGTTTTTGTCCATAGCCTTTATTTATATTTACATAAAAATAGATGAATATCAGAACCGCATTAACGTNATAGCAAACGCAACCGTGTTTGGACAAAATCCGCAGGNGAAATTCAAGAATTTCATACAGAGCACGCAAGCAGAAGCGTTGGC
>JGI25917J50250_1000167_pt1 | contig 16986 bp, 17 predicted proteins | sample LauGreSBDMM110SN_4_FD_50250 | JGI IMG/M metagenome (IMG submission 50250) | reverse complement strand
AAACTGAAATTTTTATGCGAATTAGGTAGAAAAAAACCGTCTTTATTAAATTCATATACATTGCAAAGTATTTTTCAAATTAAATTAGGAAACGAAGATGCTAAAAAAATCACATGGAAACTATTACAAAAAAATATACCTTTAAAAGATCATACTATTTTTATGAATGAAACAGACCGAACCACTGTTTCTTTATTATGGCATGAAAATATTGCTTCTTGTTTATCACCTTTACACCCAACCGTTTCTTTTCCTTTTTATAATAGATTGTTAGATAATATTTGTTTTGCAGATTATATAAGCAGAATCACTTTTCAAAGTCAAATATGGCAATTTAATGAAATGGGTTCTCTTGTAAAAACATTTTATAACAATAAATTATATCATGAGCAATATCCTCTTATAAAACATTCTATTAAACTAGAAGAAATTGAATTTACAAAAGTATTAACAAAATATTCTACAGAGTATAATAATCAATTGTTTTTATTAAATATTGGACAAAAATTAAATATGGATAAGAAAGATTGTAATAACTTATTTCAAGAACTACGAATTGTATTAGGAGAAACATTTTATAATGATAACGAAAAAATGTACTTGATTCGTGATTGGATTGAAAGAAGTGATTTAGATTTATTAGATATCAAAAGAATGTATCGTTTCTTAGACAAGAATACCAAAAAAGAAATGGATGATTTTAAAGAAGATGATGAATCATTAAGCGATACGAGTATATAACACTCATTTTTCTTTTTTCAATTCACGTAATATTTGTAATGGGATCACAATATTATGTTGTTTTTTTAATTCTTCGAGTAAATCTTTCTCTAGAATATGAGATTGATAATGTAACACATCATATACATCAATATATTTTTCTTCTTCACATGCCGCATATTGATCATTGGGATCTAATAAATATTTCACACAAAAATAGGCATTCAATTTTTGATATTTCAATAAATATCGTAAATCTAAACGATCTATATTCTCTTCTAATTGAGATATTTTGTAAATAGTATCAATTAAGTCGTTATTGGTGATCATTTTTCTATATAAAATAGTGAAAGGAAAAACTTAATTTTTTTTGATTTTTTATTCTTGTGAAAAACAAAAGGAATGTTTTTTTCTAAACCCCTAAGATATAATGGCACATTTCTCTGTTTTTGGGTGTTGGAATAAAAACGTCGTTCCATGTAACATATATTCACCTCAAACACCTATGGCATCTGTACTACGATCTGTAAGAAAAGAAATTAATGATTTTCTAGTCATTTTAGGAGATAATCAGTATCCAATCAAACTGAATGCGTTAAAAAAATATAATATACCAAATATGTTGAGTGGTTTTCAATGTTTGACAAAAATTCCTGTAACAAAATATATATTATTTGGAAATCACGATACGGATAATCCCAATTCACTTGATACATGTCAAATCGTTAAAGAAGAAATATCTTTTATGAAAAAAGCCAATAAAAATGGATCTGATTTTCGTTATCCTTCTTTTGATATACGAAATAAACTTATTATGACCAGAAAGATTGGAAAACATTTATTATTAATGATTGATTCAACTATTTATTGTGTACAAAAAAAGAATTCCGCCAAAGAAGAAAATTCAGAGAAGAAAGAAAAATCAGTCCAGAAAGAAAAATCAGTCCAGAAAGAAAAATCAGAAAAATCAGAGAATCTATTAGAAGAATTGGAATGTTATAAATCTATTGTTCCCGAATTACAAAACATATCCGACTATACAGAATTACAAAACAAACTATTTGAAGTACAGAGAAACGAATTACAACGTGTTTTGGAAAAACATGACAAGAAAGGTGAAATATGGCTATGTATGCATCATCCTGTTATAACTGTAAAAGAAAAAAAAGAAAGTATTCAAGATCTTACTTATCATCCTGAATTATATGATATTTTATTTTATATCAATACATTCCGACAAGATAATACCAAAGAATTTTTTATTTTTAGTGCAGATTATCATTTGTATTTAGAAGCTAAGATACAATTAACGAGAGAAAAAGAAACACTAAACATTCATCAATATATTATTGGTACAGGAGGGGCTGAATTAGATTCTTATACAAATCCTCCCGAATTACTAAGAAAGGGAACAATTAAAAATACAACTACTGAATATCAATATAATGTAGTCCAATTGGTAGATAAAGTTGGTTATGGTTATATGAACTGTACTGTTTCTGGTGATAAATTACATTGTTCTTTTATTCCGATTGACAATAATTCTTCGAAAAAAGGAAGTACCAAAAGAAGACGTAAACGTTCTAGTTCCACTAAGAAATCCTATTCTTTCCTATCTTTTTCATCCCTTTGATCCGAAACTTTCCTTTTCCTTTTTCTTTTTCCCTTTTTCTAGAAAAAGTTTTCATCCTAGAAAAAGAAAAATGGATGAAAATATTCTTTTTTCCTTTTTTTGAAATACTTTCTGGACTTTTTTCTTCCCCCCCCCCTCTAAAATAATGGGTACGAAATGCTAAGCTTTTTTCTCCTTCTTTTTTATGATTGAAATACGTAACAATTAATTATACTTTTTTTATTTTTGGCTCGGAAGGGCATGAAATGGTTACTTTAGGGGGACGAAATGGTGACATTATGGTTACATGGACTTAAACAAAAAATAGACTTATATTAGAATGGAAAATTGTGTTGTTTGTAGTAAAACGTTTCCAAATCATAAATTATTTCAAAGACATTTGAAAACCAATAGTCATAAAATACGTTCCACTCCAAATACCTTGTTTCTTTGCGACTGTGGAAAAGCTTACCAGCATAAACAAGGGTTAAGTAGACACAAAAAAGATTGTCATAAAATGGAAGGAATACAAAAAAATTACTTAAATGAAATGGCTACTTTAGAAGCCCGACATGAATCAGAAAAGGCTGAACTTCAGAAGCAAATTGATGATCTGAAAGAAACCAAAGTTGTCCACCATACAAATATTGAAAATCAAACTAATATTCACATAAATGTGTATGGTCATGAAAATTTAGATTACTTTCACGATAAATTTATACGAGAAATGATAAAAAATCCTTACGAGAGTATTCCTTGTATTATAAAAAACTTACACTTTCATCGTGACCATCCAGAAAACCATAACGTAAAAATTTCAAATCGTAAATTACCTTATGCATCTGTGTATAAAGGTAACAAATGGGAATTGGTACAAAAAAAGAAAACGATTGAAGAACTCATGGAAAAAGGATATGATATGATGGATGACCGACATAAAAATGTAGACTTGTCTGAAAGGAATATTGAAAAATTTCAAGAATTCCAAGAAAAATACAAAAACAATGATAATCAATTTCGAAGAATCTATCAAGAAACCGAATTATGTGTTCTTAATGGAAGTGCTTCCATACGATAGTTTTTTTCTGATAACGATCAAAAAAAAACTTCATTCACATGTTTGCGTTTGTTTATGTGTAAAATTAAATAGAATAATTAAAAATTAAATGCCTATTATATTTATTTCATTAAGTGAAACATATACAGAAAAAATAAAACAATATGGATTTGAAGCAAAAACGATGAAAATTCAAGATTATGTCTCAAACCCAAATAAGAAAACTTATTACGTATCTTCTGCAAATAGTTTGTGTTTTATGGATGGAGGAATTGATTATGCTTTGAGCCGAATCATTTTTCCTGATATTGAAAAAGAAGTAAAAGTGATTGTAGAAAAAATAGGTCAAAATACTGAATTTTTCACAATAAAACCAGAGGAAATTACAAATTGTTAAATACTTACCATCACTTCTGGTGTAGATTTTAATTTCAGTCCCATTTGGAATGGGGGAGAATAAGAGGGTGGAAATGTAACAGGTGCCATTGGTAATGGTTTTATATTTGACTGAGATTCTAAAAACGATATTCGTGATTTCAAACTCTCAATCTCTTTATTTTTCATTTCTATTTGTTTCTGTTGTTCTTGAATCAATTGAACCACTTCTTCTATAGATAATGGTCTAGGATCTGAACCAGGTTGTTGTAACATAATTTGATTTGGTTGTTGTGATTTGATTAGTTCTTCTCTTTGTGCATCAATCACTTTGATTTGTTTTAATACATCTGGTTTCATAATAGGATCACCTGGTTTATATTGAGCTAGTTTCTGATCAATTTCTTTCAAGAAAAAACGTTTAATATTGGCTTCCGCATCATAACGAATAAATTCTTCAATTTTCTTGTCCGATTGTTTGAAAAACTGATTTTCATTTTCTAATAATTTTCGTTTATCAAACGTATTTTGAATATGTGCAAATACAAGAATACATTTTAATGGATCGAGTTGAACAAAAGGAATTGTATAATCTTTTAAAAATTCTTTTTCTTCTGCTAAGGCTGCGTTTTCATTGTATCTTGTTTGATCCAATAATTCTCTACGAAAAGCAAAAGTTCCAGCAGTTGCATGATTAGGTCCATAAGGACCCGCTTGATACATTTTTTGAATATGTTTAAAATATACATAGATTTCACTCGCCCCAGCACATAAAGCGTGAGGGTTTTCTTGTAATTTTTGAACGGCATGAGATACACGTTCCGGTGGGTAATAATCGTCATCATCCATATACACTAAAATAGAACCTTTTGTTTTAGAATGGGTTAAGTTGCGCTTGGCACCTAATGTCATCTTATTAGGAACCGAATAATATTGGATTTGTGGAATATTAGCAGCTTTTATCAAATCTTCAATTTTATCAGTTCCATCATCAACAATAATCCATTCCATTCGGTCTTTCGGATAATCTTGATTACGAAAACATTCCAACATGATGGGAATAAATGGTCGTCTGTTAAAAGTCGGAGTACAAATACTAACAAAAGGTTTATTTTTTTTTGGAGGCATTTTTTAGTTTTTAGAATTTGTATTTTTATATGCATTCTGTAGGAATACATATTTCTTGTTTATGGATTGGATCATGTGTCTTTATCCAAATCGTTAGGTGGAGACGACTGAAATGGTGGTTTCAAGTAAAAGTAACCACATACGACTACTAAAATAAAATTGATAACCGTTATGGGTGCCCAAAATTCAACTATCCCTGATCTACCAGACCCACGTTTTGGGGTTGCAATAACGATAATGCTTTCTAAAAACTTGTATAGAAAGAAAAGAAACAGAATGACAACTAGAAAAAACGGATACACACATTTCTGTAAAAAATGATTTAACGCAGAATTTTTTAATACTGTCCCAACTCCTGAAACAACAAGCTCTTCTGCTTTTCCTTCAGGATTCCCACCACTAATAAACGCTTCTGTCGATGGAATGACAGTACCTGTTCCTATTGTGTTATCTAACATTGGACGAATTTTGTTCTTCTGTTCGTTAGTGAGAAATCCAAATTGATCAAAATCATCTGTAGAGTGTTTCATCACATATTCTTGTACTTTTGAATAAAAATCGCTAGGAAGAAATATTCCAAGACAGGTACTAAAAAAGAAAAATAAGAAAAGAACGGTTGCAATACCACTGAGACCAATAGATAAAGCTAAATGAACTAAATACCCTATAGCGATAAGAGTAGGACCAAAAATTTGTAATCGTTTAAGTTTATTTTTCATACCTTCTATTGGGTCCTCGCCTGTTGGTACTTTCATAATATCACCGAATGAAATGACCCATCCAATGATGATAAAAATAATCATGGATTTATCTGGCTTCCAATAAAACACATTTAAAAACATTTGCCCAAATTTATCTAATAAAAAGTAAACGATAATATACATGATGACAAAAATTAAGAAAAACGTACATGCATAAGAATCTTGTATTTTTAACGCTTTAAATAATTTTGGTAGTGCTGTACTAAGACTAAATGAAAAAATATTAGGTAAAACATACATACATGCAGTGAAATATCCACAAATAAGAGTGAAGAGGGATGAAACTCCAAACTGCATTGCTGAACTGATGGCACCCAACGATTTTGTTGCACCTTTAGCTGAACCCATCAAATTTTTTCCGGGACCCATCGCACCCATAAGAGACTCCATACCCATACCTCCGCTTTGTAGAACCTTGTTTGTGTCAACTGGACTACTAGTTTCAAATGGATCGTTAAATAGAGATGTATCTTGTTTAAAATCTTGGGCACTGTTTAAAATTGGGTCACTGTTTCCAAAAGTTGTGTCAACTGGACTAGTTTCAAATGGAGATGTACCTTTAAAATCTGGGTCACTGTTTCCAATTTTTGACAGATTACTTTTTATATTCTCTACAATACCCAAATCCAATTTATTAGAAAAATCACCATTTCCATACAAAAAATCTTCAATCCCTTTTAATTTCTCAATATGAACATTATAAAAGATACAATAAGTAAAATAATAGGCAATAAAAATATAACAAAATTCAAAAGAAGAACGAATAAACCATTTTTTGGCATATTCAATACTTTTTTTGTCTCCTTTGAGTAAATACGTTATTTTTTCTGCTAATTTTTTTATCAAACAAGGAATAAAATAAAGAATCCATTCGAATAAATTGTGCCATCCAGAAGGTTTTTTTAAATTTCGTTTATTCACTGGTCTTAAATGGCACCATATTGGTTTATCTTTTTTAAAAGGACTTTTTTCTTTCGCTTTCAATCGTCTTAATCCTTTTTTCTTTTTTTTCTTTTTTTTTTTTAGGTGTTTGTTCCTGTTGGACTTTTTCCTCTTCTGCTTTTTTAGATTGTTCACTGCTTTTTGCTTGTCCACTGCTCTCTCCTTGTCCACCCCCTTCTCCTTGTCCACCCCCTTCTCCTTGTGCACTGCTTTCAGCTGCTGGTGTGGCCGATGACTTCTTTTTTTTCTTCCCGCCTATAATACTTCTCCCCTTCTTCTTACCTCTAAAATTTTCTATTTTTTTAATCCAAAAAGTAGAATCTTCCATTCCTTCTCTTATTCTTTGCCTATACCTTTATTTTTCAAACTAAAGATACTATTTTGCATATAACATTCCACAATTTCCTCCAATAAAAGAAATGATATTATATCTTTCTTCAAACAATACTAAATTATACGTGTATTCATATAATTTCCAACTACTTTTATTTATACCAATCGCATTACCATTATCATCACATAAAATTTGATAATTCGAATTCATTTTATCAATTTCTGGTATGAGAGTAGTAAATTCTAATTCAATGTTTTTAAATTTTCCTAAATTGATTGCACCAGAAGGTTGATATGTGTTCGGGTTAGTATCCAAACAAAATTGATAACAATATACTCCTTCTTTCGCAAAAGAATTGGTTCGTGTATATTTTTCAATATAATCAAAAACCCCTCTAGGTAAAGTATTTTCACGATATTTTCCATCTAAAAGAATACCCATCGTTAACATGATTTCTTTCAAATTACATGGTTGCAATGGTCCTGAAATAAATAAACCAGTATTCATTCCATCTGGTTGACTGACTAAGGTTCCTGTTACAAGAGTTATATCCGCTGGTAAACTACGATAAGGCCAATTTGTATAATTGGACCATTCATTTCTCATAGTCACATCATTACGTTGAAAATACCACATCCAACTAGAAACCATTCCTGTACTATTTTCTAATTTCACTTTTTGTGTACCGGATATATTTTGAAAATTATACGAAATCACTTCTTTCACTAAATACACTTGATCTTCTTGTGCAAATTGTTTTGATTCTTCTTTGGATAAAAATGCATAATTACATAATAAATGAACATCTGAATTCCATGTATTAAATGTATTGTTATAAGCTTCTTCATCTAATATACTTTGGGTCAATGGACTTTGTAAAAATTGAAACATTTGAAAACGTCTTTGAGTAAAATCAGGTTTCACATAAGGAAAATTATCCGTAGAATCAAAAACATCTCTTACCTGAAATAATTCTTGAATGGATCTTAATGTGACATTGATTTCTAATTCATTATATTGTAGAGCAATCATGGGGAAAGCACAACGACTATTTAATGTAAACCATGCATTTAATGGAATATATAAATTTCTACCTCTTATAGATGGTTCTGTACCCGATGAATATTCTTCTGTTTCATAATTAAAGGCATTGGGGTAAGTATTAGAACGACCAAAAGCATTTGCCGGATCATTTAATTCTGGTACATTCCCTGTCATATGTTTAAATAATTGTTTCTTTTCAGAAGTAAAATCACGATCTACCATAGCTGCCAAATAAGCACCAGAATATCTTGCTAAACAAAAAGAACCACAATTAATTTCAATTTCTGTAATTAAATTCGTTCCTAAATCTTCTATCCAACGAAACTCATAAGGGATATATTTTTCGTTTGTATCTGAGGTAGGAGGATAAACAGGGCTCCATATATCTGGTATAGTGATAACTAAATAAGTATCCATTAATAAATCCGCATAACGTGGTATTTTAAATTTAAAAGTACTTGCTTCTGTGGTTCTTAAATCACGCGAACCTGTATAATCTATACGAAATTTTTGTAAACCGAAATTAGAATACTTACAATAAGTCGTTCTAAAAAACGTTTTGGATGGATTTCCCGTTAGAAAAACATTTGCATTTCCAATAGCGATTAAATTTAATAATCCACCAGACATTTATGATATACCTTAATATTTCTTTAACTTCTTCCGCTTCTTTCAATTATCTAATGATCTATCCACCGTTTTTTTATCCCGAGCATAATTTTTTCTCTCGTTTAATAATAATACTAGAACTACTATCATGATAAAAATTCTTTTTCTGTTTCTTTTTATTATTTGTTTCTACATTCTGCTTCGTCTAGTGAAGAAAAGACAATTTCTACTTCAACAAAAACAAAAAGAAGAAATTCCAGTAGTTGAAACGTTTTATTCTATTTCTGGAGCTAAAAACAAAAGTTTACCGTTAAATCAATACGTAATAAAAAGTTCTTTCAATACAGCTTTAAATAATTCTCAACAAATAGATTTAGGAATGGTCGTAAATGTATTGAAGAAAGGTTGTCGGTTTATAGATTTTGAAATATATTCGGTGGAAAATATTCCTACACTTGGATATTCTTCTAGTCGTAATTTTAGTAGTATAGAAACAGGACAAAAAATCACGTTTGATGATTTATGTAAAAAAATATCTACCTCGGCATTTAGTTCTCCTATACCTAATAGCACAGACCCGTTATTTATTCATTTACGTATTAAATCTAAAAATTTATCCATTCTAGATAAAATGGCTGCGAGTATAGAGGATAATCTTGGACCGCGTGTCCATAGACAAAAACTAAATGCGGATACATTATTATCGTCCTTGGATAATAAAATTATATTTGTAGTAGATATTTCTTATATACCAGATTATACCAAAAATTCTACATTTACTAAATTTATATCATTAGAATCTAGTAATTCTAATCAACTCAGTAGTACGGAAGATAGTATTTTATTAACTTCAAAAAAGAAACCCTTGATTTTAACACCAGATGGAAAAAGTATTAAAGATCAAAAATGGTTAATGGTGATACCGGGATTTGGAATAAATATTTCTGATAAGAATTCCAATCAATTTTTAAATATTATCAAATGGTACGGTGGCAATATTGTTCCTTTTAAATTTTATCAAGATGATGATGGATTACAAGAATATGAAAACTTTTTTCAGTACAATGGATCTACTGCATTTGTGCCTCTTACTGTTGCACAACAATATTTACAAAATATGGATACAAAAATAGAAGATGATCTTGCATAGCTACAATAGAAAAAAACGACTATTTTGTATGGGACTTTTTGGATAAACTAAATTATATAAGTAATAAGCAGTATCCGTTTCATTTCGTAAAGGATATTTTTCTTGCCATCTATTTAAAATAATGATATTATCACTGATTGATTCCATTACTAAAATACCTATTTCTTTATGTTCCAAGAGAAACGATCGTATAGAATGTAAGAAACCACGAAAAAAGAAAAGTTCTGAACATAATGGTGATTTCATTGAACTCTGTAATTGCATGACATGATTTTTTTCTTGTTTTTCTTGGACATCCCAAATCGTATGTTTGTTTTGAAAAAAGTATACCCCATAAACATGTTGTATTTTATTCGGATCTATGTATAATAAAATATAAATATGATAAATTTCATCAAGAATCCATTGAATAGTAATATTTATTTCTGGAAGAAGAACCACTTCAAAATAAGAAAGAATTTGATAATATAAAGCACGCCACGTATTGATTTCTTTTGAACTGATTCTTCTTATTGATAATCCAATCGGAAGTTTTTGTATAGGAGTCTCTTCTAAAAAAAATGTAAAGGTTTGACAATGAACAAGAGGAACAATTCCATTACATAGATGAACTTCTTTTTTAAATAAATGAACTTTGATATCAGACACTTGTTGATGTGCTTGATGAATATGGGTTTGAATTAAGGAACGACTGTTTTGTTTACCTTTCTTTTGACAAATATAATCCATATAANACAAAACATACTTCTCTTCGTATAAAGNAAAAAAGAGATAGAGTGGTCTAGAAAGAATACAACCTAATGGATTTTCTTCATCCCTTTTTTTTTGAATATTATTATTAACTTCATAAAATTTGTCTTCATACTGTGTAGTTATCATAGACATCCCAGTAAATTGTTTTTGTAAAATGGACGTAGTAATATCAAATAAAAAATGTTCTGTTTGTAAATAATATGTTTTTAAAAAGGATGTTATTTTTTTAATTTGTGAATCATTCATATCAGAAAGAAAAAACGTGTCCATATGTACAAAATCACAATAAGAATTTGGACGACGTTTTTCAATTTGTGGTAATTTAAGATAGGGTCTATAAACAAATCTGGGGTATATTTCATAAATATGATAAACCGGTTGATGAAACCAAAATGGAGAATATATTTTTGCACATATAAGAAACAAAAGATAACATACTATTAAAATATATAGGATGATCATTTTATGATTATTTGGTTTTGTTTTTTGTAATAAGACAATATCTTTTTTATTTTTTTTCGCACACATTTTTAAAAATCTAAAATCGTCTTAATTCTCTTGTAGGGGCAAGTGAAAACGTAGTGATTTTAGATCTAGCAATAATTTCTTTTCGGAGTGCTTCTCCTTTTTCTGTACGTTCATACGATTGCTCCCAATATCGTTTTCCATAAGATATATACAATTCTTCATGGGATTGTATATTTCGTAATGCCTTCACCAATAAATGACCATCTACATTGACTACTTCTACATTTGGTTCGTCTGAATCATTAATAAAAGACCCAAGCCCATCGTACATAAAAGAATTCAGTTCACTCATAGTTTCAATGCCTAAAATACTATCTACACAATATGTTCTAGTAATAATATGAGAATGTGTATTTTCTTTTCGTAATAGATCAGCATCATTTCGTGAAATAATCCAACCACTATAAAAAGTTACCATTTCACCTTTTTTTAAACTTATATAAGTAAAAACTCCTTTTCCTGGATCTTCATCCTCTTTTATTTCCTCTCCAATCAAAATAGAATCTTCTAAATGCATATACAAATGATTGGTCTTTGCCTGTGTCAAAAGGAATTGATTCTTTCTTGTACTCATTATGTATGTATATGTATGTGTTTGCGTGTGTAAAGACAAACAACGTTCTTGGAGAAAAACTAATATTTCATATTCCTGAAATGAGTATCCCATTCTTCCATCGTTTCATCTGGTACTTCTGGTAATATGACATGACTTTCCCAAAAATATCTCTTAAAAGCCCATTTGAATTGTAAATCTTCTTTTGGAAATAATTTTTCCCATTTTTGTAAATAAAGATACACTGAAGGTGGTAATAAACGTTGTTGGAAAATAGGGGGTAAGACATAACTCAATTGAGTATAAGGGTGAAATGGTTTTTCGTCCACATCCATAATCTTTCTACTTTCATTGGAATAAAAATCCATCTGTTTTATTAAATCTTGTAATAATGGTGGATAAGCATAAGGGTATTTCCATTTCCACCGAATATCTCCATCTCCAAAATAATATCCCCTTACCCATTCTAGCCCATCTAAGAAGTGAGTACAAACTTCCGATATCTCTTTATTATGAAAAAGAGTTAGATAATATCTTTCTTCCCATCCTTTTTTAGTAGGACAAATAAAAATTTCCTCTCCACGATAAATTAGAGGGGTATTTAAAAACAATTCTTCACGTTCTTCAACCGTTTTGTTTTTTGTAAGTGAAAAAGTTCGTTTGTTTCGGTATTCATATTCTTGTTTCAAAAATTCGTGTTCTAATTTGGCTAATTCTTGAATAAATTTGGTAAGTTCTCTCCATACAATTTTTTTTTCAGAATCATCAGACAAGAGAAAACAATGGGGTTTATTTCCAATATATTTTCTATAGACATCTAATAACCGTTGAATACCAAAAGTTCGTATATTTAAAGAAGGAAAATGTGGTAAGAAATCATTTCCTAAAAAAAAACATAAAAAAACATAATCATACATACGTCTTGGATGAGGACAAGAAACCTTCATTTCATGTGTAATAGATCTTCCTAATTTTCCAATATTTAAGAAAAAAAGTTCTTCCTTTTCTTGAGGATTCTCCAGAAGAACTTGAGCAAATTGAGGGGCTTCTCTAAAAACATAAATAGAAGGACATACATGTAAATGACATAAGGATAACATTAACAGATCTGCATCTAAACCGTAGATAACTATAGGATGTTGAATAGGACTTTTTCTCAAATGAACAAATAATTTATGTTCTCCTTCTCCTGGTTCTTCGGGAGTGGTCACGATTATCTTATAGACATGATTGACCTTTCCAAATTCTCTTTTTATTTGTTCTGATAACTTGTTCATAAAAAGGGTTCCAGGTGTAAAAATACAACTGGTATGATTGACTTCTTCTTTTTGGTGAATCATTTGTTTCATATCTGATTCAAACCAAGATTTATATCTACGATTTCTTTGTTGTTCCATTTTAGCCATAGGGGCAACCCCATCAAAGGCAATAAAAACACATTCTATTGGGTTTATTTTACCGATATATTCTTTTATTTTTTGGATAGTATAGTTTATGATGTATTCTTCTCTTTCCTCTTCTTTTTGGGAAGGAAAAGAATGATATGCATCATATAGAATGGAATTACAATCCATATAGAGTCGGTGAATGATTGTTTGTACTGATGTAGAAACAATACCAGAATGGTTTTTAATGATATAAGAAAAATAACTTGGAATTCCCATTTTTTGTTCCTTATCTTTAATAAGAAAATATATTTAAGTTGTTTTGTGCTTTGTTTTTATCTTGGTTTGTTTTTATCTGCACAATATATAATAATCTATGAAATTAACTCTCTCTTCTATCCTTTATTTGTTTTTTCGGTTATCCCCTTTCATTCTTGTATGTTTCTTTGTTTTAGGTTCTATTATTAATAATGAATTGAAAGGTTTTGTATATTTAGTGGGTCTTATTGTGGCTTGTGTTTTTACGGCCCTTTTCAGTCCAGATAAGGATGCAAGTGATTTTCTTCATAAAACTGTATACAGTGCAGCGAACAACGCAGCGAATCTTATAACATTAAACAGTAGTAATAACCAGTCGGGTCAACAACAACCACGTTCCTTAGTATGTAATTCTTTTTCAGTGAACGGTATTTATGATGAAGCGACTCCTATGAGTATTGCTATTTTTTCTTACACTTTTTTCTATTTAATTTTCCCTATTGGAAAATACAACTTGGCTTTATACAATATTCCAACTCTGATAATGTTTCCTTTATTAATTTTAGGAGAAATTTTTTGGAATGTAAGTTATAATTGTTTTCCCATTCCCAATTGTATCATTGCATTGATTGTAGCTGGGGGTGTAGGTGCTGGTTGGGCAGCTATTATAGATCGTGTCAAATTACGTGGATTACAATACTTTAACGTTGGTAGTAACGTAGAAAGATGTACCAAACCAAGTAGAACGAAATTTGTTTGCGTAAATAAACTTAGAACTAAATAATTTATTCAAAATATCTTGGAATATTTTCTTGAAACCATAGAAGTAATTTATTCCCAATTTTTAAACGATAAAAATCGTCAGAAATCATACGGATACTATTGCTTTTTTGTTGAAAATGCTTTAAGAATTCATTAATGATAGGACCTAATAATCCTCTTGAATATTTTTCATCTAATTGCTCTCGTGGATAAAGGTCAACATGTCTGCGTTTATTTACCGTATTATGAAAATGATACAACATATCTTTTAATTCGGATTTAGTTTGTATGGTGTCGTAACGAATTGCTATCAAATAATTCGTGGCATGTTTAGCACACTCAGGACAAGGAAGATTTACACAAATAGTATGAATAAGTTGTAATAATGAATCGCGTATTTCTGGAAAAGAATCTTCTTTCACTTTTTCTGCTAAAACATGAAATAGATTCCAAAAAGGTTCCCCCCATTTGATTTTCTTTTTCACTTCTTGGATAGCTTCTAGATTTTGTACAAATTTAGTGGTTTGTACTACTTTCAAATTGGGCATATGAGAAGGTGGAATAGGTCTTGGTTGATCTATATGTCGGGAATTTGTAAAAAGCATTTCTGGTTTTTTTATGGATCTCACATTTGTAAATAACATTTTATACCATTATGATATAAAAAAGGTTAGGGTCTAGAAACATATAACATATAAAAAAACGAAATAGAAATAATATCTATTTCTTTTATAAATGGAAATACAACCAGAAAAGTCATTAGTAGATACCGTTAAAAAATGGGTTTTAGTAGATAATCAAATGCGTGCTTTACAAAAAAAACTAAAAGAATTACGTAATGATAAGAAAAAAAACAATGAAGAAATGATCTCTATGATGAAATTACATGAAATCGATAATTTTGATCTTAAAGATGGTCAAATTCAATATAAAAAAGCAACAAAAAAAGAAACATTAACACCAAGCCGTTTATTAAATATTTTATCTACACATCCGCAATTAGGTGTTGATCAAGCACATCATTTACAAGAATTTATATTAGAAAATCGTAAATCCTTTGAAAAAGAAATCATTGTACGAAAGATGAATCAAATACCGAATTCTGGGATTTGATACTTTCCGTTTTCTATAACATAGGTTGCAATGATTTCAGGATTCGTTTTATTATTTAATACATCTTCTGGTTTATACACGTGATTCATTTTATCTAAATAAAACACAATCCCACCGATTTCTTCCGCGAATACTTCACCTTGTACTAATTCGGATTGTTTTTGTTCTAATTCAATTACTCCATGAGGTGTACCTTTTACATGTGTTCCACAGTAAGTATAACCTTCTTTTTGTTTTCTTGTACATTGTTCTCCATTGGCTCGTTTTGCATGACAACGATTTAATCCTGGTATTGAATTTTGAATTCTTTTTCTTTTGGATACATCTTCTTTAGAAAGAACAAGACGATCATAATTATACACATATTCAACTAAATCTTTGACTTTCTCTTCGTCTTCTTGCTTCATTTCTTCTACGAGTTTTTTCTTTATTTCGTTCTTAAAAGTGGTGAGATAATGTTCAATTTTTTTGTTAATTTTTCGGTCCATAATGACATTCATAAAAAAACGGTTTATATTCCTTTTTTTAGGAGTTTTTCTGAAAAAAAATATTAGATTTTTGTATTTCATATTTTTTGGTTTTTAACGAGTTTTTGAAATTCAAAGAAAGGATCAAAGTTATTAAGCTTTAGAAATGGATTTGCCTATATTGAAGAAATTTGACGATTTTGATGACTTTGACGATTTTGATGACTTTGACGATTTTGATAATTCGGAGGAAAGTTTTGATTGTGGTTCTTGTTCTAACAAGATCAAAGAAAACCCGATAGATCTTCTTAATAATATATTAAATGGAGATAAACAGATTTCTCACTCCAACGATAAAAATTTGAATGGATTAGAAACAGGAAGGACGNTGCTTATACCAAATGACAAACCAGACAAAAATGAAAGTACAGAACAAACACAAAAAAAAGAGAAGCGAAATCGAAAACGTTATACGATAAGTGAAAAAAGAGATTTTGTAGAAAGATTGAAAGAAAATATCTTTTTACAAAAAGACAAACAAATAGATAACGAACCGATTCTTATCAATGCAAGCTTAAAGTTTAAATGGTTGAAAGCCTATTCGTTAGGGTGTTACTCTCCTGAATTGTACTCAAACTTAGATAAAATAAAAGCATCTTGTTCCAAACCAGAAGGTGTGTTACTAACAATCAATAGAAAATTAGCTGAAAAATTTCCAAAAGAAAGTGAGTTGCTGGAAGTTCGTTATATAGAGGATTTAGGATATGGTGTTTTTGCCAGAAAGTTATTACAAAACAAACAATCTATAGGATATTATCAGGGCGAGACTATTTTAATAAGAAACGATGGAGAAGTCCAATCTGATTATGTTTATAATATTGCAGATAAAATGGATGTTACAAATTTACCATTAGATTATTCTTATGGATACAGAGGGGTTGATGCAAAAAGATTTGATTCTTGCTATGGGAGATATATTAACCATCCTCCTATTGGTTTTGAACAAAATATTTCAAGTTTTACCCAAGGCGATATTATTGAATTAAGAACCTGTAAAGAAATATCAATGGGTGACCAACTCTTTCTTCATTATGGTTACAATTATTGGGAAGGAATGGCGATGAAAATAGTCAAAGGACAAAAGAAAAAGAAACAATTATATCAGGATTTGTGTCAACAAGCATTGACCGCCATAAGTTTTATAAATGATGAACAGCCACAATCTCCCGATCTCGGAAATAATTCTGATTATGGTTCTGATTCAGACTTTGAAATTAGAAAGAAAAAAAAATTATCACAAAGAAAAAAATTAATCACAAAGAAAAAAATTAATCACAAAGAAAAAAATTAATCACAAAGAAAAAAATTAATCACAAAGAAAAAAATAATTACAAAGAAAAAAATTAATCACAAAGAAAAAAATTAATCACAAAGA
>JGI25917J50250_1000166_pt1 | contig 16990 bp, 14 predicted proteins | sample LauGreSBDMM110SN_4_FD_50250 | JGI IMG/M metagenome (IMG submission 50250) | reverse complement strand
TAATTTGATTGGATTTTTTCCGCCCCACGTTAATTCTAACATTGAACCAAAACTGTCANGTGTTGGTCCAGATATAGTTCCAGAACCCATCATGTCGCCAGAATTTACTCGGCATCCATTGCTGGTGTGGTGAGCCAATTGTTGGCACATTGACCAATACATGTATTTAAAATTCGTTTTAGAAACTATATTCTCTTTTCCGTTTTCTGGACAAATTGCTACTTCTAAATTAATATCGTAGGTGTGTTTTCCTTTCTGTTGCAAATAGGGCAGGGGAGTTGGATCTTGCTTCGGTCCCTTGGTTCGGAAAGGTTCTAAGGCATCCATTGTTACTATCCATGGCGAAATAGATGAAGCAAAGTTTTTAGCCAAAAACGGACCTAATGGCACATATTCCCATTTTTGAATGTCTCTAGCGCTCCAATCATTCAATAAAACCATCCCGAAGATATAATCTTCTGCTTCATGAACCGGAATGTTCTCCCCCATTACGTTCGCATCTGTCGTGATAAAAGCTGTTTCTAATTCAAAATCAATCAATCTTGAAGGTCCAAAAACTGGAGAAGTTTCTCCATTTGGCAAAGTTTGTCCCATCGGTCGATGAACAGGAATTCCNGATGGAACAATGGTAGAACTTCTTCCGTGATAACCAACAGGTATATGCAACCAGTTCGGAAGCAAAGCATTTTCAGGATCNCGGAACATTTTTCCGACATTGGTTGCATGCTCTTTGCTAGAATAAAAATCGGTGTAATCTCCAATCAAAACAGGAAGTTGCATTTCTACATCTTCCATTTTAAAAACTACAGTTTCTCGATGTTCAGCATTGTTTTGTAATTGTTGGTTTTTAATATCGAATAATTCGGCAATTCGATTTCTAACCAAACGCCAAGTTTTTTTTCCNTCCGAGATAAAGTCGTTNAAAGTGTCTTGCATAAACATGTCATCGGTCAATTCAATCCCTTCAAAATAGTTCAATTGCTGCAAAGCACCTAAATCTATAGCGAAGTCGCCAATTCGAGTACCAATTGTTATTACATCGTCTTTGGTTAGAAAAACACCAAAAGGAATATTTTGTATAGGAAAATCACTATTTTCAGGCACTTCAAGCCAAGATTTTCGTTTTGGATTATTTGCAGTTATTGGCATTTTATGGATTTATTATTTTGTTGAAAATTCAGTTATCAAATATATCATTATATGTTTATTTACCAAACCATTTTCGTAATTTTGGACAGTTTTAAATTAAATCGAAAAAAATGAAACACGACAAACTAATTTTTGACCTTATTCTCGAAGAACAAGACAGACAAATTCACGGAATTGAACTTATTGCATCAGAAAATTTTGTTAGCGACCAAGTGATGGAATCNGCAGGATCATGCCTTACCAACAAATATGCAGAGGGTTATCCTGGAAGAAGGTATTACGGTGGTTGCGAAGTGGTCGATATTGTNGAACAAATTGCTATTGATAGAGCTAAAGAATTGTTTGGAGCCGAATACGCAAATGTTCAGCCGCACTCGGGTTCGCAGGCCAATACAGCAGTTTATCATGCCTGTTTGCAAGTTGGAGACAAAATTCTTGGTTTTGATTTATCGCACGGCGGTCATTTAACACACGGTTCACCCGTAAATTTTTCTGGTCGCTTATACACGCCAGTATTTTACGGTGTAGAAAAAGAAACCGGTCGTTTTGATTATGATAAAATTCAGGAAATTGCAACTAGAGAAATGCCAAAAATGATTATTGCTGGTGCTTCTGCTTATTGTCGAGACATGGATTTTGAACGTTTTAGAAAAATTGCAGATTCTGTTGGTGCATTACTTTTGGCGGATATTTCTCATCCTTCTGGATTAATTGCTAAAGGTTTGATGAACGATCCNATGCCTCATTGTCATATTGTGACAACTACAACACACAAAACTCTGCGTGGACCTCGCGGTGGTTTAATTATGATGGGAAAAGATTTTGAAAATCCATTTGGATTGAAAACCCCAAAAGGTGAAATCAGAATGATGTCATCTTTGTTAGATTTAGCAGTTTTTCCTGGTAATCAAGGTGGTCCGTTAATGCACATTATTGCGGCGAAAGCAGTTGCATTTGGAGAGGCTTTGACGGATGAATTTTTTCACTATTCTATGCAAGTTCAAAAAAATGCAAAAGCAATGGCAGCCGCTTTTATGAAAAGAGGGTACGAACTAATTTCTGGCGGAACGGACAATCACATGATGTTAATTGATTTAAGAAACAAAGGAATTACAGGAAAAGAGGCAGAAAACGCTTTGGTGAAAGCAGAAATCACGGTGAATAAAAATATGGTTCCTTTTGATGATAAATCTCCATTTGTAACTTCTGGAATCAGAGTTGGAACTCCTGCAATTACTACTCGTGGTTTGTTGGAAGCAGATATGGAAACTATTGTTGAACTGATTGACAGGGTTTTGTCTGACCATACTAATCAAGCTGTTATTGAAGCAGTTGCTGACGAAGTCAACGAAATGATGGGCGATAGAGCAATGTTTGTTTTTTAAGGAAAAAGGTTATTGGTTTATAATTTAGTTGTAAATCAAAAACCCAAAACCACTAAACTTTTAACCCGCTAAACTAATAACCTATCAAAATGTCCGTACTAAGATTACAACTTCCAACCGATCCTCGGTGGGTAAATATTGTTGAAAAAAATATAGAAGAAATTCTTTCGGATCATGCGTGGTGCGAACAAAAAGCAGCTTCTAACGCCATCACAATTATCACAATAAATTCAGAATACCCTGATTTAGTTGCTGATATGTTGGCTTTGGCAAAAGAAGAAATCGAGCATTTTCAAATGGTGCACGACATCATCATTAAACGTGGATTGACCTTGGCACGAGAACGGAAAGATGAATATGTTGGTGAATTGGCACAATACATGAAAAAAAGCAATAACGGAAGTCGTGTTTCGGGTTTTGTGGAAAGATTACTGTTCTCTGCCATGATTGAAGCAAGAAGTTGCGAACGTTTCAAAGTACTTTCAGAGAATATACAAGACGAAGAACTAGCTAAATTTTATAGACTTCTAATGGAAAGTGAAGCAGGACATTATACCACTTTTATTACTTATGCTCGTAAATATGGTCATGGTATTGATGTCGAAAAACGTTGGCGTGAATGGATTGATTTTGAAGCTTCGGTGATCGCCAATTATGGAAAAGGTGAAAGTATTCATGGTTAAAATTAAATTATGTTTACACGAATTGTAAAAATGAGTTTTCATGAAGAGAACGTTCCAAAGTTTTTAGAAAATTTCGATTTAATCAAAGAAAAAATACGAAATGCGCACGGAAATCGTTTTCTAACTTTATACCAAGATAAAAACAACAAAAATATTTTCTTTACCTACAGCCATTGGGAAACGGAACAAGATTTAGAAAATTATAGAAATTCTGCACTTTTTGATGAAGTTTGGACTTTTACAAAGAAGTTATTCAATCAAAAGCCCGAAGCCTGGAGTGTTGATGCAGTTGTTCGATTAAATTAAATAAATAAAAAAATAGCATTGTAGCTGAAGCAATTCTTTTTATAATCAATATGAAAGCAATACTTTTTCGAGAGATAAAATCATTTTTTGGTTCACCAATTGGCTATTTGGTTATTGCCATTTTCTTAATCATCAACGGATTATTTCTTTGGGTTTTCGAAGGAGATTTTAATATTTTAAATTCAGGTTTTGCTGATTTAAGCCCATTTTTTACCATTTCTCCTTGGATTTTGATTTTTTTGATTCCAGCCGTAACCATGCGCAGTTTTTCAGATGAAAAAAAACAAGGCACTTTAGAACTTTTGCTCACAAAACCAATCAGTCTTTGGCAAATTGTAAATGGAAAATTTCTCGGTGCAATGTTGTTGATTATCATTGCAATAATCCCGACTTTAATTTATGTTTACGCAATTTCGAGTTTAGGAATGCCCGAAGGAAATATTGACTTGGGAAGCACAATCGGTTCCTATTTTGGACTTTTGTTTCTAATTTCAGGTTATACTTCCATCGGTATTTTTACTTCGACATTATCTGAAAATCAGATTGTAGCTTTTATACTTTCGGTGTTTTTATGTTTTATTTTCTATTTTGGATTTGAAGGCTTATCACAGGTTTTTAAACCTTTCGAAAATATAATTTCGGCTTTCGGAATGGACAATCATTTCAAAAGTATGGAGCGAGGAGTTATTGATACACGCGATATTATCTATTTTGTAAGTATCACTTTTCTGTTTTTGTCTTTTACGGTTTACAAACTAAAATCTTATAAACTGTAATGAAAAAAAATATCAAAAGTTTACTTATTTCTTTAGGTTTTATAATGATTTTGAATGTGTTGGGAAATTATTTTTTCCATCGTTTTGATTTAACGAAAGACAGACGCTACACGCTTTCTGAAACTTCTTTAACAATTTTAAAAAACATCAAAGAGCCACTTTTTATAACCATTTATTTAACGGGAGAATTTCCTTCAGAATTCAAAAAACTGCAGTCGGAGACACGTCAAATTACCGAAGAATTTCAAGCTTACAATTCAAATATTATTGTGAATTTTGAAAATCCAATCGAAGAAGATGCCAACATGACGAAAGTGCGCGGTTTATTCAAAAAAGGGCTAACTCCGATAAATATAACTGTTGATTTAAAAGGGAAGCAATCGCAATCGATGGTTTTTCCCTGGGCAATTGCCAATTACCAAGGCAAAGAAGTCAATATTCCTCTCCTCAAAAATTTAATGGGTGCTTCAACAGAGCAAAAAGTAATTGGCTCTGTGCAACATTTGGAATATTCGTTTGCTGATGCTTTTAATAAAATCACCGTCAAAAAACAGAAAAAAATTGCAATAATTAAAGGAAATGGCGAATTGAGAGATATCTTCTTAGCTAAATTTTTAATGCAAGTTCGAGAAAGCTACCACATTGGACCATTTACTTTAGATTCTGTTGCTTCCAATCCGATGGCAAGTCTTCAAGCATTGAAAAAATATGATTTAGCGATTATTGCTAAACCAACAGAAAAATTTTCGGATGAAGAAAAGCAAGTGCTTGACCAATATATAGTAAGTGGCGGAAAAACGCTTTGGCTAATTGATCAAGTAAACATTGAAATGGACAGTTTGTACNACGAAAACGGTACTGCATTGGCGTTTCCAAATGATTTGAATTTGAATGANATGTTTTTTAAATACGGTTTCAGAATTTCACCAGATTTAATTAAAGATGAACTCGGAACACCAATAAAATTAGCTACTGGTGCACCAGGAAGTGCTACTCAATTTCAAAATTTTAACTGGAAATTTTCACCAAATATTTTTCCAGAAAGCAATCATCCTATCGTGAAAAGCATGGGCGGATTGAAATTTGAATTTGCTAATCCAATTGATACTATAAAAAACAGCATCAAAAAAACGATTCTTTTAAAATCCTCTAAAAATTCTAAGAAAATTGGAGCTCCTTATGAAGTAAATCTTAATATTGTTGCGGAAGAAACTTCGCCAAATGAATATTTAAATAAAGGTTCGATTCCCGTTTCTATTTTGTTGGAAGGTCAATTTCACTCTGTTTTTGAGAATAGAGTTTTGCCATTTAAAGACAATTCGTTTGAATTCAAAGGAAAAAAATCTAAAATGATTGTGGTTTCGGATGGCGATTTAATTAGAAATAAACTAGACAAAGATTATATTCCTGTTGAATTGGGCTACGATTCAAAATCGGGTAATCTATATGATAATAAAGAGTTTTTGATGAATTGTGTGAATTATTTACTCGACGATACAGGACTTATAAATATTCGTGGAAAAGAAGTGGATTTACCTTTGTTAGACAAGGAAAAAGTGTACGAAAATTACACAAAAACCCAAATCATAACCATTGGAATACCAATTTTGCTATTGACAATTTTCGGATTTTTATTTACTTATTTAAGGAAAAGAAAATATAGTCGATAGTGTTAATAAAAATGTTTTCTTTTTAAGGTTTATTAGATATATTTGTAAAATATAAAACAATACCTCAATCTAGGTGTTTTGATAAAATAAAAAACAAAAAATGATGAAGTTTATAGTATCGAGTTCCTACTTATTAAAGCAATTGCAAGTGCTTGGAAGTGTTATCAATAGCAGCAATACACTGCCAATATTAGATAATTTTCTATTCGATTTAGACGCAACACTTTTAACGGTTTCTGCATCCGATTTAGAAACAACGATGTCTGCTACTTTAGAAATCGATTCAGATAGCAAAGGAAATGTAGCCGTTCCAGCGAAATTGTTGTTGGAGATTTTGAAAACTTTTCCAGAGCAACCATTGACTTTTACGGTTGAAGAAAACAACACTATCGAAATCAGTTCAAATTCTGGAAAATATGCTATTGCCTATGCCGATGGACAAGAATTTCCAAAATCGGTAAATTTAGATAGTCCATCCACTACTTTGGTGCCTGCAGATGTGTTAGCAACTGCAGTGAGCAAAACTATTTTTGCAGCAGGAAATGATGATTTGAGACCAGTGATGTCTGGCGTATTTTTTCAGTTTTCGCCAGAAGGATTGACTTTTGTTGCCACGGATGCGCACAAATTAGTAAAATATGCAAGAACAGACGTAAAAGCTTCTGAAGTGGCAGATTTTATCATGCCAAAAAAACCATTGAATATTTTGAAAAGTATTTTAGGAACTTCTGATGCAGAAATTAAAATAGAATACAACGATGCCAATGCGACTTTTTCTTTTGACAATTATGTGTTGACTTGTCGTTTAATAGATGGAAAATACCCAAATTATGAAGCGGTAATTCCAAAAGAAAATCCAAATAAATTAATGATTGACCGCACACAATTTTTAAGTTCTGTTCGTCGTGTNGCGCTTTTTTCTAATAAAACTACGCACCAAATCAAGCTTAAAATTGCTGGAGCGGAATTGAATATTTCTGCAGAAGACATTGATTATTCTAATAAAGCAGAAGAAAGGCTAACTTGCGATTACCAAGGAGATGATATGCAAATTGGATTCAATTCTCGTTTTTTAACCGAAATGTTGACCAATTTACAGTCGGATATGATTTTGCTAGAAATGTCATTACCAAACCGTGCCGGAATTTTAACACCAGTTGATGGATTAGAAGAAGGAGAAAACGTTACAATGCTGGTAATGCCAGTAATGTTGAATAACTAGAAATTAGTCCAAAGCACAGCTGGTTTGGTTCGACTTACATATTATTTAAATTCCCTCAAAAAGTTTTGATAACAGGTTGAGGGGATTTTTTTGATTTAGAGTAGTTGTTTTCTAATGTTGCTATTGTTGTANTATAAATTATAAAGCAATAGTTAATTTTATTAAAATGAAATTTTGCAAAGTGTGGTNTTAATTACTACGTTTAAAAATAAAAAAAATGATTGTATTTGAATTGTCTTTTATTTTTGAANATGCTGATAAAGTAGCATTNTAATACTTTAAACATTGTTTAAAAAAAGTATAAATTTCATAAAAAAATCATTTTATACAAAATTGCTTTTTTACTTTTGATAAAAATTGTACANAACTATTCTTTACCTTAATTCGTATCCTCTAAAAATTGAAAAAAATGAATATTACAACAATAAACACCAACATCCAAAGCCACAAAAACGAATTGCTTTCGCATCCACTTTACGCGAAAGTACAAACTATCGATGATTTGCGTATTTTTTTAGAAAATCACGTCTATGCCGTTTGGGATTTTATGTCATTGCTCAAGGCATTACAGTCTAAATTAACTTGCACAACAACACCTTGGTTTGCTACTGCAAATCCAGAAACACGTTATTTAATCAACGAAATTGTATTGGCAGAAGAAACAGATTTGACCTTAGACGGAAGAAGACAAAGTCATTTTGAAATGTATTTGGAGGCTATGAAAGCTTGTGGTGCAGCAACTGAAAACATAGAAAGATTTTTAGAAAATGTTGCTGAAACTCAGAATATTTTTGTTTCTATTAAAAAAAGCAAACTTCCACTCGAAATCAAAGCATTTTTAGATTTTACGTTCCAGACTATTGAACAAGGAAAAGCCCACGAAATTGCAGCAGCATTTACGTTTGGACGAGAAGATTTGATTCCGAGTATGTTTACGGCGATATTGAAGAATTTTCAAGCCAATTTGCCCCATATTGATTTATCAAAACTGATTTATTACTTCGAACGTCATATTGAATTGGATGCCGATGATCATGGACCAAAAGCATTGCAAATGGTGACAGAACTGTGCGAAAATGATCCTTTGAAATGGAAAGAAGTAGAAATTGTTTCGATTGCTGCGCTCGAAAAACGAATTGGTCTTTGGAATGCTATTGAAACACAAATTATTTTGAAAGAGGAGTTGGTTTAATTTTCGGTCGCAATAAGTATTTTTTGTTTTAAAATGTTTCACTCGGATTTAATTTAAAAAATAAATTTTCATGAAATCATTTTCTAAAATAGTATTGGTTTTTACGGCAATTATTTTTTTTAATGCTTGTTCAAATAGCGAAGATTTACAAACAGTTGCTCCTGTAGGTCCAGTAATTCCAGTTGTAAATGATACAATCAAGCTAACCAAAAATTATAAATACCTTGCACTTGGAGACAGTTATACTATTGGTCAAAGTGTTTGCGCTTCTTGCCGATTTCCCATTCAATTGAATGATAGTTTGAAAAAATCTTTTAATCGCAATACATCAATTAGCACCACCATAATTGCACAAACAGGTTGGACTACAACCAATTTAAAATCAGCTATTGGAATTCAAAATCCTTCGAATGATTATGATTTAGTTACTTTATTGATTGGCGTTAACAATCAATACCAGAACAAACCTTTTGATTTATATGAGCTAGAATTCCCCGAATTGGTCAATATTGCTATAGAAAAAGCTAGAGGAAAAAAAGAAAATGTAATTGTAGTATCTATTCCAGATTATGCCTACACGCCTTTTGGAAATGGGAGTACAATCATTTCTAGTCAAATTGACAATTATAATGGTTTTGCAGAATATTATTGCATTGTCAACGGCATAACTTTTATAAGTATCACCGACATTACAAGAATGGGTTTGCTACATCCCAATCTAGTTGCCAATGATGGCTTACATCCGTCTGAGATTGCTTATAATATGTTTGTTGAACGCATTTTGCCGAAAGCAAAAATAAAATTGGGGATTTAATCTTCTGGCGCCAACTCGATTGCTAAACCATCAATCGCACTGGTAATAGTAATTTGACAGCCAAGTCTGCTGTTTTCTTTTACATTAAATGCCTCAGAGAGCATGGCATCTTCTTCATCTGATTTTTTTGGAATTTCAATTTCGTTTAAAATATAACATTGGCAAGAGGCACACATTGCCATTCCACCACAAATTCCGATTGTTCCTTCTGCTGCCAATTCATGCATACGGACCACTTCCATGATATTCATATTCATGTCGGTTGGCGCTTGCACTTCATGAATTTGTCCGTTGCGGTCGGTTATTTTTAAAGTTATGTCTTGTGGCATGTATAAGAAATGTTTTATAGTTGATTCTTAAAGTTATGATTTTATTTAATTTAATATTTCATAACTTTTGTATTTAAAACAAATATAAAAATTATTCGATAGCTTTTATAACTGCTTTTTCAGCTTCTTTTCTTGTACCATCAAAACCATCTACGCCAGAAACGGTGGTGTATTTCAGCACATATTTTTTTCCGGGATTTATTCTTTGGTATACACTTTGACACATTAAAGTAGCTTCATGAAAACCACAAAGGATTAATTTTAACTTCCCAGGATAAGTATTCACATCACCAATGGCATAAATCCCGTCAATGTTAGTTTGATAATCTAAAGCATTGTTAACTTTGATGGCGTTTTTTTCAATTTCTAAGCCCCAATTGGCAATTGCACCTAATTTTGGTGTTAATCCAAAAAGAGGAATGAAATAATCGGTTTCAATAGTTGCAACGTCACCATCTTTATTAATCGAAATGGCATTTAAATGAGTTTCCCCATGCAAAGATGTTACCTCTGCAGGCGTAATCAATTTCACTGATCCCATTTTTTTGCATTCTTGCAATTTTTCAACTGAGTCTAGTGCGCCACGGAATTCATTTCTTCGGTGAATCAAAGTAACTTCAGCAGCGACATCAGCCAAAAAAATACTCCAATCTAACGCTGAATCGCCTCCACCAGCGATTACGATTTTTTTATTCCGGAACAATTCTGGGTCTTTTACAAAATATTCTACTCCTTTATCCTCATAGTATTCAATATTTTCTATCAGCGGCTTTCTAGGTTCAAAACTACCCAAACCACCAGCAATGGCAACTGCTTTTGCGTGGTGTTTCGTTCCTTTGTTTGTGGTGATAATAAAAGTACCGTCGTCTAATTTATCTATAGTTTCTGCCGTTTCATTTAACGTAAAACCTGGCTGAAATTGTTTGATTTGCTCCATTAAGTTAGACACCAAATCTCCTGCTAAAACTTCTGGAAAACCAGGAATATCATAGATAGGTTTTTTCGGATAAAGTTCTGATAATTGTCCACCGATTTGTGGCAATGCATCTATTATATGGCATTTTAATTTTAATAATCCCGCTTCGAAAACGGCAAAAAGTCCGGTTGGTCCAGCGCCGATTATTAGTATATCTGTTTCAATCATTTTTATTGATAGGTATTTCTTTAAAAAGATAAATTTTGATAATGATTTCGGATTTGCGTTAGGGGTTGCAGTGGAAATCCTTTTTCTGTTTTTTCTTTAAAAAAAGAAAAAGATTGCAACGGAAAGCCCGGCCCGTAGGGAAACGCCCAAAAAAGCATTAAAGAATATTAACTACTGTCTCGATTTGTGGTGCAAATTTTTTAATAGTAGTTTCGACGCCAGCCCTCATTGTCATTTGGTTTACACTGCATGAAGTGCAAGCTCCTTCGAGTTTTACTTTTACATGTTTACCGTCTTCAATCGAAACCAAAGAGATATCACCTCCGTCTGAATTCAAGAAAGGTCTGATTTCTTCGAGTGCTTTTTCGATATTGATTGTTAATTCTTCTGTTGTCATATTTTTACGTTTTCAGTCTCAGTTTTCAGTCTCAGTTTACAGTTGTATAAACAAACTGCGTTCTGCTAATGTACACTGAATACTATTTCTTAACAGCAGCGCATCCTGCCATAGTTGTTATCTTTATTGCCTCAGTTGCAGGTAAATTTTGGTTTCTACTTACGGTTTCTTGCACAACATTTCGGGTAATTTCTTCAAACACACTTTCTATTGTAGATCCTGTTTGCAAGGCAGCTGGACGACCATAATCGCCTGCCTCTCTGATGCTTTGTACTATCGGAACTTCTCCAAGAAAAGGAACATTCAAGTCTAAAGCTAAATTTTTTGCGCCTTCTTTTCCGAAAATGTAATATTTGTTATTGGGCAATTCTTCTGGCGTGAAATAAGCCATATTTTCTATAATTCCCAGTACAGGAACGTTGATAGCATCCGATAAAAACATAGAAACTCCTTTTTTTGCATCTGCCAAAGCAACTGCTTGCGGCGTACTAACGACAACTGCGCCTGTAATTGGCAATGATTGCATGATAGACAAATGAATATCTCCGGTTCCTGGTGGTAAATCGATAAGCATAAAATCTAGTTCTCCCCAATCTGCATCAAAAATCATTTGATTTAACGCTTTTGATGCCATTGGTCCACGCCAAATTACCGCTTGGCTTGGTGCAGTAAAAAATCCGATAGAAAGTAACTTAATTTCGTAGCTTTCTACAGGTTTCATTTTAGATTTTCCATCAACTACTACAGATATTGGCTTTTCTGTTTCAACATCAAACATAATGGGCATTGAAGGACCATAAATATCAGCATCAAGAATACCAACTGAAAAGCCCATTTTAGCTAAAGTTACAGCAAGATTTGCAGTAACTGTAGATTTACCTACACCACCTTTTCCTGAGGCAACAGCAATGATATTTTTTATTCCAGGAATGGATTTTCCTTTGATTTCATTCGCTTTTTCTGGTGTTTCAACTTTGATATTGACTTTAACCGAAACTTCTGGAGAAAACTTATCGTGAATTAATTTTTTGATATCGTCTTCTGCCCGTTTTTTTATGTGCATTGCAGGTGTTGAAATGAGCAAATCTACCGTAACTTCATCACCAAAAATAAGTACATTTTTGACGGCTCCGCTCTCGACCATATTTTTTCCTTCTCCTGCAATAGTAATGGTTTCTAATGCTTTAAGAATTTCTTTTCTGTCTAATTTCATTTTAAAATTTCAAGTGTAATGTTTTAAGTTTAATTTTATTTAAACTGAATATGAATTGCAAAGATAGTTTGAATTAGTCGAATGTCAAAAGTTGGATGTCAAAAGTTTTTGATGGTTGAATAACAATTTCTTATTGTGAAATATTGGTACAATAAATTGTGATTTTATTATTTCGAAACAAATTCTAACGCTTCCAAACTTACTGTTGAAGTAAAAACGCCATAATTTACAACCGCTTTATTTTTTTCAATTTTATCAATTGTGCCAACCGCTTTGCCATCAAACATCCTTACTCTGTCTCCCAATTTTAAGATTGGTTTTGGCTTTTCAACTACTTCATTTGCTTTTAACTTCTTTTCTTTTTTAGCAATACGAATTTCTTCAACTTTTACTTCTACTTCCTTGATAACTGCCTTTTCTTTGTCTTTTTTAATCGACACTTCTTTGATAGATGCTTTTCGACGTTTTGAATTTTCCATTTCAACAATCTTTAAAAATTCACCAATCAGTTCTTTTTTATTTTTGTTGTTGAAATAATTTTCAGCGATATTTTCAAATTTTTGTCCGATGTAAATCAACTTTTGGTTGCTGTCATACAATTCTTGGTAACTCTCCAATTTTTGTTTGATTTTTGTATTGATGTTTTCCATTTTTACGCTTTCTTCTCGGGCTTTTACTTCTTCTACTTTCAAATTTTGAGAAGTTTTTTCCATTTTTGAGCGCTCCTTTTGAAGATTGGCAATGGTTTTGTCAAATCGCACTTTTCCGGTTTCTATTTTCTTTTTTGCGCGATTGATTAATCCGAAAGGAATTCCGTTTTTTTGCGCCACTTCAAAAGTAAAAGAACTTCCTGCCTGTCCCAAAGCCAATTTATACATGGGTTCCAACGTTTTTTCGTCAAAAAGCATATTGGCATTGATGGCAAAAGGCAATTCGTTGGCTAAAATTTTTAAATTAGAATAATGCGTNGTAATGATNCCAAAAGCTTCTCNATGGTAAAACTCTTCCAAAAAAATCTCTGCCAANGCACCACCTAAATCCGGATCGGAACCTGTTCCAAATTCATCAATCAAAAAAAGTGTTTTGTTATTGCATTTTTTCAAGAAATAATTCATGTTCTTTAAGCGATAACTATAAGTACTCAAATGATTTTCTATAGATTGATTATCGCCAATGTCGGTTAAAATCCTATCAAACAAAAAAGTTTCGCTTCGTTCGTGCACCGGAATCANAATACCTGACTGTAACATCAGTTGAAGCAGTCCAACCGTTTTTAAGGAGATGGTTTTTCCGCCTGCATTGGGTCCAGAAATGACAATTATTCTATTTTCATGGGCTAATTCGATGCTTTGTGGATGCGTTATTTCGTTTTTTTCTTTNTTGTTCAAATANAAAATAGGATGATATGCATCGCGCAAAAACAATCTTCTATTTTCGGTAATTTCGGGCAAAATGCCATTTATTTTTCTAGCATATTTTGCCTTNGCCGCCACAACATCAATGTCACTCAAAAAATCTTGGTACTTTATTATTAAAGGTAAAAAATGACGAATGGCATTGGTCAGTTGTTTTAAAATTCGAGTGATCTCTTCCTTTTCTTCATATTCCAAATTNCTTAATTCACGTGAATATTGCAATGTGGTTTCGGGTTCGATATAGGCGATACTTCCTGTTTTTGAACTTCCCATAATCGAGCCTTTCACTTTTCGTCGGTACATTGCTAAAACAGCTAAAACCCTTCGATTGTTGACAAAACTTTCTTTAATATCATCTAAATATCCCAACGAATTGTACTGCGACATCGCCATTCCAAAACTTTGGTTTACCTTTCCTCGAACCGAATTCATGTCTCGGCGAATATTTAGTAAATCTGGGGAAGCATTGTCTTTTATCTCACCATATTTATCTAAAACATCATCAATTTGATTGATGATATCTTTTGTAAATTCAACCCGNAAGGCCCTTTGGTTTAAATTAGGGTAATATTCGTCAAACTTTTTCAAGAATAATATTAAGAAATTGGAAGTTGTAGAAATGGCCGCTATTTTTCTAAAACTATTGGCTTCTAGAAAACTATCTTCAATAGCTAAAAATTTGATTTCATGCGAAATAGCATCAAATCCATGATTAGGTAATGCATTGTTATTATCAAATGACGAACGGTATTCTGAAGTTTGCAAAAGCGATTGCATCAAAGTAGGTTTGTCTTTGAAGGGTTCAATAAGCAGGGCTTTTTCACTACCAATTTCGGTGTTGCAAAGTGCTGAAATGGTTTCTAAAACAGTAGGAAATTGAAGGTCTTGTAATGTTTTTTCTGTAATCGATATCATGTATTATGCTTGAAAATTCAAAGTTACAAAGTTTAGAAGGTTCAAAATATAAAAGTTGGTATATTTGTTAAAAATTAACTTATGTTGAAAGATACTATTTCAAAATCTTGGCAATTGGTTCTAAGAGATGAATTTGAAAAGCCGTATTTTCAAGAATTGGAGAATAATATTACTAATGAATATAAAAATGGCGTTTGTTTTCCGCCAATGGAATTGATTTTTGAAGCTTTAAACCAGTGCTCCTTCGAAGATTTGAAGGTCGTAATTATTGGACAAGATCCCTATCATGGAGAAAACGAGGCCAACGGCTTGTGTTTTTCTGTCAATGATAATGTAAAAATTCCTCCGTCTTTGAGAAACATTTTTATAGAGATAAATAATGATTTAGACCAAATTTTCATTCCAAGCTCGGGGAATTTAGAACGTTGGGCAAAACAAGGAATTTTACTTTTGAACGCAACATTAACCGTTAGTAAAGATATTGCCAATAGCCATAAAAATTTGGGATGGACATTTTTTACAGATGCGATTATACAGTCAATCTCGGATAAAAAAGAGAATATTGTTTTTTTACTTTGGGGAAATTTTGCGCAACAGAAAGGATTGCAAATCGATAACAATAAGCATTTTGTTTTAGCATGTGGTCATCCTTCTTTTGCAAGTAGCCACAAAAAATGGTTTGGAAATAAGCATTTTAGCCAAACAAATGCTTATTTGAATTCGATTGGGAAATCAGAAATTATTTGGTAGAAGTAGGCTTATCTTTTTAAAGCAAAGTGCGACTTGAGTTCTTTTTGAGATCCATTGATATCTTCGTATTTCAAAACGAACCAATAGTCTGTTGCAGGCATTGGTTTGTTTACAAAAGTACCATCCCAACCGCCTCCTGTTGGACTAATTTGTTTGAGCAATTTCCCCATTCTATCAAAAATAAGAATAGTTGATTGTGCAGGATTTGGGATTTCGTTAATGTTCCAAAAGTCATTAAAACCATCGCCGTTTGGTGTAAAAAACCTTGGGAAATTATAAGCATCTATCGTAAAAACAAAATCATTACAACCGTTTTTATCTTTAACGGTAATGGTGTAGGTGCCTCCCAAAGAAATATTGAAAACATTACTTTCCTGAAAAGGACCTTCATTCAATTGATACAAATATTCGCTAATACCACTGGTAATGTTTACGGTGATGGTTTGTACATAATCAAAATCAATTCCTACTGTTGCAGTGGCAGTTGCAGGAGATGATTTTTTTACTGTCGCAGTTAAATGAATTTCACAACCCGTAATTAGATTTGTAGCTACTACGCGGTAAATCCCCTCTTGATCTGCCTCAATTTTACTAGCTGTATTGTTAATCAGAGATCCATTAAAAGTCCAATAAAAGCTATAATCTAAATTAGATAAGCCAGTATCAATGTTTGCAGGAGAAATGACTACATTGTTTTGATCAACACAAAAATAATAAACATCGCGTGTGGAAGGAGCTTGAGGAACAGGATTTATAATAATTGTTGTTGGATTGCTAATACAACCGTCCAGGTTTTTTACAAATATATTATAGTCATCTGCTTCGACATTGTTAAAAACAGTACTATTTTGAAACGTAATTCCATCGATACTATAACTAAAATCATTACCTAAGGGAGCGGTGACTTCAATACTTCCTTTTGAAATTAAACAAGTTGGATCAGTAGAAATTAAAGTTGGCGCAACTGGAACCGTTGGTGTTATGTTGATGATGGCTATTTTTATAGTAGAAGTACAGCCATAATAATTTCTTGCGGTTACATAATAACTGCCTGAAAATAAGTTATCGAAGATGGGAGAGGATTGGTAATTAATGTTATCAATGCTATAGGTATAACTTGGATCAACAGGAGGATTTATTTTAATTTGGCCCAAAGGATTACTGCAAGTGGGTTGAGTAATTGTTATTTTTGGTTCTTTTGGAAAAGTGGGTGCATTAAAAATTATTGCTAATGTGATTGGAGAAATACATCCACCACCATCTTTCACGGAGACGTTGTAGGTATTTGGTGTTAAAGCCAAAAATTCATTGGATACTTGAAAATTTGTACCATCAATAGAATAGGTAAAACCAGTTCCTAAATCTGGATTTTTCACTTTGACGCTTCCTGTTGAGGTGGTACATGTTGGTTGAGTTAGCTCTAAAGTTGGGGCATTTGGTGTTCCTACTGCATTGTTTATTATTTTTTGTGAAGTTGTAGAAATACAACCCGCCGCATTTTTCACTGAAATGTTGTAAGTGTTTGGTGCTAAGGCCAAAAATTCATTGGATACTTGAAAGTTTGTTCCGTCAATGGAGTAGGTAAATCCCGTTCCAAGTGCTGGCGTTGTAACGGTAATAGAACCAGTTG
>JGI25917J50250_1000165_pt1 | contig 17337 bp, 14 predicted proteins | sample LauGreSBDMM110SN_4_FD_50250 | JGI IMG/M metagenome (IMG submission 50250) | reverse complement strand
TGCGACTCTACTGCTGTGAAATGCACGAACCGGAAGCATGAGCTTGCTGCTGAACGACCGTCCGAGAAGTTCTTCAGTAGAGCCCTGATAATCGGTAACGTCATGAAAGGGGAGTGAAGCATCGCGAAAAATATCTACAAAACCTTCCTCACCGCCAAAATGAATATAGCGGCTGAAAATTTGGAGAATCCGGAGCCGCCTCACCCCTTGACACTATTCTCAAGGGGACGACCAGGGAAGCTACAACGACGGAGGGTTGGAGTGGCGATTTTTCTTCGAAGCGGATAAAGTCAGGCAATGGATTTTACTATCATCACGCCCAGTTTTGGCCAACTGGATCACTTAGCCTGTTGCATAGCTTCCGTGGCGGATCAGGAGGGGGTCGAAGTGGAGCATATCGTACAGGATGGCGGGACGAAGGGGTTTGCCGACTTTGCGGTACGGATGGCCCAACAGTGGCCGAATCGGAGCGGCTATCAGCGCATCATGGTGAGCGAGCAAGATGGAGGGATGTACGACGCAATTAACCGAGGTCTTAAGAGAGCTAAAGGAAAGGTCTGTGCGTATCTAAACTGTGACGAACAGTACCTTCCCGGGGTGCTGTCCATGATTTGGGCATCTTTTCAGAATAATCCGTCCCTGGATGTGGTGCTTGGGGATGTGATTATTGTAGGGAAGGATGGAGAAGCAATTTGTCACCGGAAGATGGTGAAGCCTGGGCTAGCTCATACATGGACATGCCATTTTGGAGCTTTGACGGCGGGAATCTTTTTCCGAGAAAAGCTGGTGAACGAAGGGCTACTTTTTGACACAAGCTATCGAGTGGCATCGGATGCAGAGTGGTTTGTGAGGGTGCTGCAAAGCGGAAAGAAAGTTCAGCCTCTTGGAAAGACGACATCAACCTTTATGGAGAGCGGAGAAAATTTAGGACTAAGTTCTATAGCGAAAGAGGAAAGGAAGAGGTTGGATTCGTCGGCCCCGCTTTATTTTAGGGTGCTACGCCCTGCGTGGGTGTTATTGCATCGGGCAAGACGACTATGGAGCGGCGCACATCGATCTGAAGATGTGACTTATGAGATTTATTTGCGCAAGGAGTCGGGGCGAAAAGTGTTTTCTGCAAAGAGGCTGCGAACCACGTGGCCAGGAAGAATGTTGAATTTTTGATGTTGGATCTTGGACTGGGGCTGAGATTACTCACGCCAAGGACGCTAAGCCCCGACGCGGGTACGGGGCAGGGTGTTAAGGTTCGAATATGATGAGGCTGCCTTGCGACGACCTATGATTGAGCTGAGAGTGCTTCGGATGGATAAAAAGTGGGGGTTGTGGGGAGGGGAGGGCGGGTTTTTAGGGCGGCACGGCGAAGCGTCTCTGCACGGCACATGAGTGCCGTGATCGGACAAACCTGGATCAGGAAAACGGTGTAATCTCCAAAGAGTAAGAAAAAGGCAACTAACTGGGCCAGCAGGAGCGCAAAACACCATGTTTGAATGGGCGCAATATCGGTGGGCGGTGTTAGGACTACACTTCTCCAAGCGTAGAAAATGAAGCCCAAGCAAAAGACAGAGAAAAAAAATGTGCCTAGTGCGCCTGAGACAAGGAGGGCATGGAGTACCCCTTCGTGGGGTTGGCGCATTTCAATAAAACTGCGGACATCAGAAAATTCATCACCAGCCTCGGCTTGTTTCTTGACTATCGCTAAATAGATATCGGTCGCACTTTTCGCCAAGTTGGGGTCGTAGTGATAGCCCTGTCCGATGATTGGAGCTTTTTCAAAGTACTCTTTATAGAAAAGAGTTTTCATTTTTTCGCGCCACTTGCTGGAGTCACCTGCCTCGAGAGAGGCCTTAACTTCCCATTGACCAGGCAGAAAGGAGAGGCCGCGCTGAAGTGCGAGTGGATAGTTAAAAACAGTGCCCTGGGTTAAGGCAATGGCTAGACCTGCAAGAATTGGTAGTGGGAGAAGAAGAAAAGCCCCTGAGCGAAGAGTTGTGTAGAGAGCCCCAAAAAAGGCAACAGAGTAACCGACTACAGTGCCGCGAAAGCCGCTCGCTGCGCATAAGATACCCCCAAGCAGAACTGTAGGAAGGGCCCAAAGACGATGTAGAGCTAACCATGTTTTCGGGGGTATGTAGCAGAGCGTGACTAGGCCGATGGCCTTACCAACCAGAGATAATTGGCCGATGCGGGTCACTGCCCCTTCTCCGCCAAAGTTTCCGCGTAAAGAGGAGCCATATTCACTGAGGTTGACCCCGCTGTAGACGCGAAAAATATAAGGGGCAGTTGCAGGAACAAAGGTAGAGATCGTCCCGGGAACAATATCCACGAAAGCTCCCAGAAAGTATAGGAGCGGTACTTTTTGAAGGTCGGCCCAAGTAATGCTAGGAAACGAATTGAGCAGAAGCATTCCAAAAGAGGCCATGAGGACGGTGAAGTATTTGCGGCCGCCCCAGCCTGTTCCACCGAGGAGCTTGATTCCGATATCTCGTGATTCGACCCAGTGGTAAACGATAATGGAGAGGAGGAGGGCGAGGGGGACCCAGATCGAGGCGGGGCCGAGACGCCACGCCACGCTCAGACCAAAGATCATCCTGTAGAGGAGGTAAAGAGCAACGCCTATAATTGAGAGTTCTTGGATGGAGAAGTTGAGAGGAAGAAAGTTTAGATTCCCCTCAATGGGTAGAGTGAAGGGGATAATCATCCAGCAGCGGTCGCGAACTACAAAGAGGACGATGAGGAGAAGGCCGACACCCAAAAAGCCGAGCAGAGGAGTGGTATTGCCGCCGATGGTTTGGCTGGTCATCCACGGGGCGGCGATGAAGAAGCCAAGGGTGATCAGGGCGAGGCACACCTTTTGGGCGGTGAGGTTTTGCACAAGTTCACTTTAAGCGCACAAGGCAGTAGGTGGAAAGAGAGAGAGTGGCCCTACTTCGTCCCGGGACTGCGGAGGGTTGTAAGGTTTAGAATGTATGACTGCGATTGAAGTTACGCGGTAGGGATCGTGCCAACGACGCGAGCCGGGTTGCCAGCGGCGATTGAGTAGGCGGGGACATCTTTTGTGAGGACAGAGGTGAGCAGGTTGTGAAGCGGATCAGCTTGTAGGGCTATTCCAAGTGTTTAGCGTGATCTTATGCGAGTCGCGATCTTGTGTAACTTTCCACTGCACACGCTGAAAAATTCTCCGATACGATTCCTTAAGGGGCAGCATGCCACCTCCTGGTTGGTGGATTTGCCTGAGGCATTTTCTAAAATTCAAGGACTTGAAATGCACTGGATCACTTTGAGTGACCAAGCGGAAAAGGAGATGGCATTCCCTGTTGATGGAGCATTCTTTCATGTTCTGCCCACCTCGAAAAAAGGCAGGGCGGCATCTTTTTTTGTTCAAGATCGTCGGCGAATTAAGGAATGTCTAAATGAAGTCCGGCCCGATGTAGTCCATGGGTGGGGGACGGAAGATGTGTATGCCCTAGCAGCGGTGACTAGCGGATATCCCCACCTGATTTCCATGCAAGGGATTCTGAGCGCACTTATTTTGAAAAGCTGGATGCACCCACGGGAATATTTTCAGGCCTTATTGGAAATTTGGTGTTTGCGAAAGGCACAACTGGTAACAACAGAGAGTAAGTGGGGTGCTGCAATCGTGCGAAGGAGAAGAGGCAGCCAGCCAATCGAAATAGTTGAATATGGGGTTAGGAATAATTTTTTTAGTGTTAAGTGGAGTCCTGAAAAAGATAGTCCTTGCGCAATCTTTATTGGATCAATTGTTGCGCGAAAAGGAATTGAGGACCTCGTTGAAGCATTTCGAAATCTCAAGAAGGAGGGGTATAGGCTTAAAGTCATTGGCCGAGCGAAAACAAAGTATCTGTCCATTATACAAAAACGGGCTGAAGGAACTGTCGATTGGTTAGGAGAGCAGCCGGGAGAAGTCGTGCAGAGCGAGATGTCGCGTGCTTGGTGTTTGGCGTTGCCCACGCGGGCGGATACAAGTCCCAATGTGGTCAAGGAAGCGAGGGTGATAGGCTTGCCCGTAATTACGACGAGGAACGGCGGACAGGCTAGTTATGTGAGGGATGGTGAGGATGGATATTTTGTGGAGTGTGGGGATATAAAGGGTTTAGTACAAAAATTAAGAATTGTATTGGGATCCCTAGCCACAACAGAGAAATTGGGAAAGGTGGGCCAAAAGAGGTATCGGGAACTTTTTACGCCCGATCAAACAGCCGACCGCTTTCAATCGCTATATCGAAAAGTATTAAGTGATATGGCTGTATGAAGCAGGACGTATGGGCTTTTGGATTTGCTTTTGGCCATCATGGCAAATATTCCGCATTTCACAGAATATTAGACTATTTGCCGGATGAAATTCGCAAAATATATGTGTCCTTTCCTTGCGAGCGCCTTTTGCCGCGCCCCCTCAAGCGTCGACTTCGCAGGGAGATTCTGAGAAGAACAGAAAAACGCATGATTGAAGAATCGAGTCGTGCAAAGCCACGGCTCATTCATTTTTTATATCCCGAAAACTGTTTCTTGAACGGTTGTTTCCAGCGGTCTTTCAATGGCAAAGTTCTGCTAACACTTCACCAGCCTGAGTCGGTGCTGTCCTCCTTTCGGACAAGCCCACAAGGGCTTTCATTTATAGAAACAGCCCAACGCGCAGATCGGCTCGTCGCAATGTCGCCGCATGTGGTTGAGTGTTACCAAAAGTTTTTCGAGAATCAGTCCGTTCGCGTGATCCCACATGGAGTTGACACAAATTATTTTACGCCCGGCAACGATATAAGCGACTCGCCGCTCATTCTGACGCTTGGAAACTGGAGGCGAGATTTCAAACTCTGGCAGAATGTTGCCAATGACTTTTTAAAAAGAGGAAGGCCAGAAACGTTTTGTTTAGTGACGAATCCAGAAAACCGAAAACAATTTAGGCTTAAAAAAACCGCAAACACGATATTCATGAACGGCATTTCTGATCTCGAGCTTCGGGAACTATACAATCGCAGCAAGGCTCTCTTCCTGCCTCTTCTCGATGCTGTGGCTAATAATGCATTGCTAGAGGGGCTTTCGATGGGAAAACAAATTCTCGTGAGTGACTTGCCCGCCTCACGATTTTATGGAGCAGACCACGTATCTTACCTTGATAAGGACGCAACAATCGAAACAGCGAGCAACACCTTATGCCAGCTTCTTGATCAATCTTCCCCGCAAGCAAGTCGCCTCGGGATCCGAAAGTATGCGGAATCAAGCTTTTCTTGGACGCAGATCGCAAAAACCTATCAGGAGGAATACTACAGCCTCTTGAGAAGGGAGTAGCAATCAATCCTTCCCGAACTGAAAACAGCTCAAAAACAACCAAACCCTCCATAAGATAAAAAGCCACTATTTTGGAACCCATGGGAACTCACACAACAAAAGGATTTGGGCAGATTGCCCTTCAGGGCGGACTCAAAATGTTCTTATCACAAGGCGTAAAGCTAGTTGTGCAGATTGCATCCATTGTCGTTTTGGCAAGGTTGGTCACGCCAGAGGACTTTGGGTTAGTTGCTTTTCTAACGAGCATATTTGCCTTTGTCGGACTTTTTTCAGAATTCGGCCTTACGATGGCCATCGTACAGAAAGAGCAGATCCAAGAGAAAGATCTCAACACACTTTTCCGCATAAGCGCAGGTATCGGAATGTTTCTTCTCCTATGCATTGGAGTAGCAGGCTTACTGGCCTCGTGGATCAATGGGGATGCGCGCTATCAGTGGATCTTTGGGATGTTTGCAGTCATGTTTTTCTTTAAATCGCTCAGTACGGTGCCCCAGGGATTAATCCGAAGGAGAATGCAATTTGGCTTTCTATCCTTACAAGAGGCAGGAGCATTTTTGTTCGGAGCTTTGGCTGCAGTAGTCATTGCCGCTCAGGGCCGAGGAATCTTAGCCCTAATGGCATTTCAGTTTATTCCCGGGCTTCTTATGTGTGGGAGCAGTTGGCTCTTTGCAGGATGGCGACCTCAAAGAAACGCAGGGTCGATCCAAGAGGCATCATCATATTTTTCTTTTGGAGGCGCTTTCACGCTTGTGGAAATTGCCAACACCGTTTGTAAGCACATTGACAACCTTTTGATTGGAAAAGTGTGGGGTATGGAGCTGCTTGGGCAGTACACCCGAGCATATGCCCTGATGTTGACGCCCATGAATCAGGTGATGGGGCCAATTGGCACAGTATTAGTTCCTTTATTTAGCAGAATTCATCAGAACGAAGTTGAATTCAAAAAATTAACGTCGGCATTATTCATAAGCTGTGTCGGAATTACAGCACCAGCTGCGGCGCTTACATTTGTCCACTCAAATACCATGGTCAATTTATTGCTTGGGCCTGGGTGGGAAGTAGCCGAACAGATATTTTGGTGGTTTGGGTTCGCGGTGTTTTGCAAGCCTTTGGGATGTATCGTTTACTGGATCTTTGTTAGCTCCGGGAAAATGAAACAAATGATTCGCTGGACCGTTGTAAATACGGTCCTGACTGTTTGCGCAATCTTGGTAGGACTTCAATACGGGCCGATTCGTGTGGCAGCATTATTCTCCAGCTCAGAAATTGCCCTACAGATTCCTATCGCGATTTATTTGCTGGGCAAAACCAAGCTTATTCCTGTTGGAAAGTGGTATAAGATTTATATTTTGGGGCTTGGTCTTCTGGCAGGCAGTTATTGTATGCTTCGACTGATTCAAGAAAAGATGGGCGTCTACTGCTTGGGCACAAATGCGCAAGTGACCATCTCATTATGTTTGGCAGCGGCACTGAGCATATCTGTTATTCTTGCAAATCCAGAAAGCCGCAATCTTCTTAAAGACTGCAAAGATCGCATTTTCTAAATTAGACTTAAAAAGTTCTCTGCAATGTGTCTTGGATCTAATTCGCTTATGGCGTGAACGGCGTTAAAACAGAGATAAGTATCACTGATAGAAAAGCTGTTCGAGCTGTATTTCGTAGAACTAATAAAATCTAGGAGTGATTTGGGGTCTGGGGTTGCACAGCCACATGTGCGGGCTTCCGCCGAGGCCAACCCAAAGCTTTCATAGCGAGAGGAGGAAAAAAAGATTTGTGACTCCTGCATAAGGCGGGCGAGATCGGGCGGTGAAAGAGTCGGAAGGAAAGTGATTCGAGCGTGGGAAGATTTAGTGGGAAGCCCAGAGCCAATGACAATGGATGACCAGTCGGGATTATGATTAAGAAACGTGCGAAGGGTTTTGAGAAGTAGAGGGAAGTTCTTTTGATAAGATTCCCAGCGGCCGACGGAGATGATCTGGTTCTTTTTGGGGATGGCGGGGTCGAATTTAAAGATATCGGTCTGAATGGGGTGAGGAACACAGTGGATCTTTTCTGGGTCGGCCCCTAGGCGGGTGGCGAGAGATTTCCAAAGTGCGGTGGCATGAGGGGTTTCGACCGCTATCGCGGGCAGGAGTTTTAGCGTTCGGGCCAAGCGAGTCTCGATCCAGGGAGTAGCGATGATTGAGGCGAAGGAGTAAAAAATTGAGGCAGGGATGGAGAGAAGAGATGGCCAGTGGTAGGTGCGGTCGCGGAAGTAGTCGAAGCGACGTTTTGCATAAGAAAAAAATCCACAGGAGGCAGTGCGCATGCCGTCGCTATCGGCGCGTTCGATGACATGGGGTGTAGCAGAGATAGCGGCTCGGCGGATGGGGTCGTACTTGGGACGGGTCCAGAGACCAAGGATCACGAGATCAGGCTTTTGGGATTGCCACCAACTGGGGTTACGAACGTCGAGGGGGGAAGGCCAGAGGACTGGCTCTTCAGGAATTTTTGATGTTGGATTTTTGATTTTTGATAAGGGATCAACCGCGGGGTGCACGATAAGGTAGGCTTCGTGGCCGAGGTCACGGAAGGCTTTGGTCAGAAGGCCGAGGTCGCGGTGCCAGAAAAGCTGGTCAGGGCGGATGGTGAGGTCGGTGTAGAGAAGGATTTTCAAGGTAGTAGTATATGATAAAACAACACCGTGAAAATCGCACGAAACATTACTAAAAGTTCTGCCCGATTGCCATCGCTGGATGGACTAAGGGCATTAAGTATTGGGCTAGTTTTATTTTCCCACTCTCATCCTCCTGAACAGTTCCAAAAACTTGCGTTTTTCTCCGGAAACCTCGGAGTAAGGATCTTCTTTGTAATCAGCGGATTTATAATTACCTGGTTATTACTACAGGAAGAAAAAAGTAGCGGAGGCATCTCATTAAAGAACTTTTACATCCGAAGAATCGCCAGAATATTTCCCGCATATTATACATACCTTGCCGCAGTTTTTCTTTTGGACCATGCAGGCTTAATCAATAGCGGGGGCAATATCCAGAAACTATTAAACATCCTATTTCTTGCGAATTACGGCCCATGTGAGGGTCCGACTGGTGTTCTTTGGAGCCTCGGTGTCGAAGAGCAGTTCTACCTGATCTGGCCCGCAGTCTTTATTATATTCAGGCTTTTTGCAGAAAAGAGAATAGCCCTAATCACTCTCCTAGGAGTGATTGTCTGCTCCACGATTCTGCGCGGAATAAATGTTTTGTGTTGGAAGAATCAGGAAACTTATTTCTGGCTGCATCGCTTCAGTTTTCTTTTCCAAATGGACATCATTGCGTGGGGTTGTCTCGGGGCGATCGTAGCATTTCATTGGTCGCAGGCAGTTCAGTATCTTGCAAAGTACGGCGTAATAGTTCTGTTATTTGCGTTATCCATCATAACACTTCCATATACAGCACGAGAATATGATGGATATGGAATTGAAACTGTTTTCGGCCCGACCCTTGAAGCAATTGGCACTTTACTAATTATCATCGTGGGTGTTGCTAAATCAGATTATTCTGTATTCCGAATATTAAACCTAAGGCCCGTCATATGGTTGGGCACAATCTCTTATTCGCTGTACCTCTGGCACTCCATATTCACCGGAGATCTGTTACCGCAATGCGGGATTCCACAAAGCCTCTGGATACCCGCATCAATTGGGTCCGCTATGATCTCTTATTATTTGATCGAACTGCCTTTTGTTCGATATAGAAAAAATCTTCGCTGGAATAGCTCAAAGCGCACAAGTTAACGATCCGGCGCCCACGTTGCCGGCATCATCTCGAGTGGCAGCTTATCAGCTGAGGTGAGGAACTATTTTGCAAGGCCAAGGGGGCCTTCCGATTAATCCTAGAAGAGAGCAACCGCCAGAAGAGCTGATCGGGGCGGATAGTAAGGTCGGTGTAGAGGAGGATTTTCAAGCAGGCAGTTTTGGTTGTAGGGGTAAGTGAAATCGATCGCGAAGATAAAAAGGAAGGTAAACGCAGCGAAGTTCCTCATATATACAGCGGAGTCGGCGTTTTAAGAAAAAGAGAATATTCCTGTGCGTGATCGCTTGATGCGTGGGATGCGTTGCCCTTGAGTCCCAGGCGCGATTAAAGAGATGAATTGCAAACCCCCCTGCTTGGCTAAGTGTGGGTTGTTCAAACCAAGTCTTGGGGTGAACTCTGATGTTGGGAGATGACCAAGACTTGCCAGTCAAAAGAAATCCCTCCACGTGCTTTAAAAAAAACTCTGTCAGGATCGCGTTGTTGTTGATGCCACGATTGGGGGGAAGATTTTGGTATTGGGCAATCAACCTCCCAAGGATGGGATGATTTGAGGGTGAGATCATGACAGCCGTTCCGAGGGCGCAGTTGTGCATGTACCCGATGTGAAAAGAGCCATCTATGAAAACATCAAGGGGTTTTAGCAGCTCGACGTCGGTATCCAGATAAACTCCGCCCTCCTTGGCCAGAACCTGTAGGCGCACGTAGTCAGACAGATAAGCCCAATCCCTGCGTTGGAGGCAGGCTTGGGCATAGGCGCATCCTGACACATCGATGTTCGATTCATTCCATTCACGAATGGCCCAAGACGGGTGAAGTTTCTGCCAGCGGGCCAGTCTGGCTGCTAGATCTTGCGGGAGCTGGGAACCGAACCAACAGAAGTGGATATACGTCACAGTGATTTACGCGGGGCAGGGGTCTCAAGAGCAAAACGAGCCAGAAAAAACTTGAGCACAGAAAAGATTACAAGGTTCCCAAGTTGAAGAAGGACGTAACATCGGCCAAAATAAGGAAGTAAAATGAGATAGGCCAACCAATCCAACAAACGAATTAGGCCAATGGCGAAAAAGAAACGGCTAAAGACAAGCCACAAGGGTGCGCCAGTTTCGCCAAAGACATAAGAGCGACAGATAAAGAAATTGATCACAATTTGGACGCAAAGAACCACGGCGTAGGAAACGGGCTTTGAAAGGGCGAGCATTTCGACGAGAAAGATATTTAGAGGCACTGCAAAAACGGCTGCCGGCAAGCCCGCAAGGAGGAACCGCAAAAATTTAGGCATAAACTAATGCTTGCTGTATTTATTGGAACACTTCAGCAGAAAGAGAGTCTCCTCAGTCAATCGTCTTTGGGCCCGCGTCAATTCAGCCAAAATGCCGATGGTAATCATAAAGATGCCAAAGAAGGCGCTGATTGAAAGAAGGATCAAGGATGGAATATGATTGCGTCCTGAGGCCACAGATTCCACCCAATAGACAAGATAAAGAAATCTTAAGCCTAAGAACAGGGACAGGCAGAAGAATGGGAGGGACAAAAAAACAAAAAAAGACCAAGGCCGATATAGAATGAACATCTTAATCATAGTGGAACTAGATTTAAAAAGGTATTCGGGAATGTTGCGAAATAGCCGTGAGGGGCGTGTTTGAGGATTGATTCCGATTTCGACCGAAGACACGCGGAGGCCAGAATTACCCGCTTGAATCAGGGTTTCCATGCAGTGCGAAAAGTGGCCATAAAGAAAAATGCGCTGGCATGTTTGGCGTGAAAAAGCGCGAAATCCAGAGGCTGCATCTCGAACGCTGGTACGAGATATTTGTCGCAGAATCCAGCTTCCCAGGGCTTGCAGCAACTTCTTGGTCGGCGAAAATTCTGGATGTTCTAAAATTGGGCGACAACCGACAACTAGGTCAGCTTGGTTAGCTAAGATCGGGGCGACAAGAGCGGGGATATCCAACGCCCGATATTGATTATCCGCGTCCGTATTCACGACAACATCAGCCCCTTGCGCGATCGAGTAGGCCAAACCGCGGTGGAAAGCTGACGCCAAACCACGATTAGATCCAAGTTGAAGAACGTGGTGTACGCCCAACTTGCGGGCGACCTCAGCAGTGCAATCGGTACTGCCATCATCAATGACAAGAAATTCGACGGAGGAGAAACCAGGCACTTCTCTGGGCAAATCACGAATGGTCGCAGGCAGAGTGGCCTCTTCGTTTAAACAAGGAATTTGAATGATGAGTTTCATGCTGGCTTTATTTCTACATAGCGAGTGTGGATGAGGCGACCATCCTTACTTTGATTTTGNTTGGAAATTCTTTCGACGTTTTGGAGNAGAGTNAAATCCTCTGNATGCCAAGTGTCGGCACTGGCNACATGACGAATGCTTGCACGTGGAGCAGGCTGAATGACATCCGAAGGAAGAATATTGCCAATCCAATCCTCCACCTCAACAGCTTGGCCGGATCTGCGGATTATTCGTCGGAAGGGAAGATGCTTGTCTGAGGCTTTAAAAATCAACCGCTGCTTTAACCATCCGATGAGGTAACGGCCTGAAATCAGTGCCAGGATGCGGAGCACCAGATGGTTCCAAGGGGAGGGAAGAGACTCTTGATGCGGGAAAAGATGTCCAGAGATCTCCCATTCGTTTTCGGCGACTCGCACTTTCCAGTTAGTCGACCATCCGTGAGTTGACCAGAGACGATCTCCACGTTTCACGACCCAGCCGTAATCTGCCACCCAAGAGCTGGAATTCCACAAGCAGGTAAATGTGCCACCCTTGTGTGTGCAGCAAAGCATGGATGGGTGTCCCAAAGAGTGAACGATACCACTGATCCCTGTGGGTTTCGGGGCGGCAGGCGAGTCCGGCTTGGAGTCCGCCCTTGTCGAAACATCGGAGGGGTTTTGCTCCGGGGCTAGCGTCTTCCAGGCTCGTATCAGAGAGTGACCGATGTAGTGGCATAGGTAGCGGTCATCTATTGAATCAAACGAAACTGCGTAGGGTGCGGAGGACATGTAAACGCGTTCCAAAAGGGAGCTAACGCGTAATGACCAGGAGGGGGAAACTGCAGAGAATCGGCATAGGCCATAGGGCACGAGGTAATCCGTATTGCGAGCCTGATGCATGCCCAATCCGCCAAAAGGAAGCTGGGTCATTTCATCTATAAAATCAAATGAACGACACGCAGATTCAAAGAACATAGGTTCTTTTGTGATTTCGTATAAATCCCAGAGGCAATCAAGGGTCACGGAAAGGTAGCCGAGGTCGGGCCCCTCATATTCAGGAAACCAGCCATCCTCTTTTTGTTGGCCCAACGTTCTTGTCGCCAGTGAGGAGAATGCGTCGTCCGAAACCCAAGAGGGTTGAAGCTTTCGCAGGGCGGCAAGGGCGGCTAGACCCGCCATTTGTTGGTTCAAGGCCCGGGACTCAAATCTTGAGATAAGCTTGCGTGCAGACCGGCAAAAAGCCTCGTCCAATTTATCCGCTGGCAAGACTCCCGAAAGGCAAAGCTTAGCCATGGCCAAAGTGGAGAAAGCGAGAGGAGGATAGCCGTCTTCCCAGGGGTAGTACTCCTCTAAAGAGCCGTGGCGCATAACGCGACGGGCCCACAAAAGGGCGGATGCCTGAACAAGGTTATGATTTTGTTGGCGTGGCAAAAACCCCGACTCCTCAGCCAACGCCAAGGTATAGCTGCCTTGCTGAAGAATGATGGAGGGAAAATCCCGAATTTTATAGTGCCACCAGTCACGATCAAAGCAGCCGTAAACGGCAGAAAATGGATCCCGGCACGCTTGTGTCAGAAGGCGTGGTAGGAGGGCCGTCCGAATAAAACGATCTAGTTTGTGGCGGAAGTTTTCCATAAGGGGGTGTAGGGGGACATGGTTAGATTACGGAGGCCGTGTCTTTTTGCGGGCTTACTCAGGGCTTTCCACATCAGGCGCAATTGATTGAAAATAGGCCCTAAGATAGCTGGCGGTACAAGTTCCATGATTGCCCGAGCCAAAGTAGTGCTGCCAAGGTAAAAAATAGCAGACACAACCAGTTCAATGAGGCAGCGGGAAATTCCGAGCGGCTTGGGAGCAAGGCCCCAATCCGGAGCAGGAATGCCTAGTTTGTGACAAAGCTGATTTCGAATAAAGCTCCCTCGCTTTTTGAAGTCGATCATGTGGCCATGCATATCGGCGGCCTCAGGAGGCGCGATCGGTTCGAGATGAATCTTTCCTGCTGCCTCCATCTCCTTGAGAAGAGCGGTCATTTGCGGGTTGCGAGAAATGACAACGCTGAAGCCTTTTCCCTGTCGTTCAAACTTGGGAGACCATGCGTCGCCGACGGAAAGATCGGTGAATTCATTTGCAAAATCGATGCCCCGGAGGCTGGGAGGCCAAATATAAAAGGGGATGAGAAAATTATAGTAGACTTTTGGCGAGCGAATTATTTTTCCCGATGCCATGCGGACTTCCATGTAACCAGGCCACTCTCCTGCACGCCAGCGGAGGGAGAGAATCTGATCCTGCTGGTTTATGCCATAGGACCGAAGTAAGGCACGAATTGCAGCGGGAACGAGGGCTGTTCCAGTATAGGGACCAATTAGGTGAGTGATCGACCGGGCTTTTGGATCGCCCCGGAGTTGAAGACTGCGTAGGGCAGCGGCCTGCTCTGGCAAGCAGGTCATAGCGTATCGTTTGTGTGTATCTAGGTGCGGGAGAGCGGCCAACATGGGCACAGGGATATAAACCGATCCCGCAAGTTCAAATACTATTTTGGGATTGGTCACAATCTCCCAGTTTGCAGCTTCCGGCGTAGGTTTTCCTTGGTGTGCGACGACTACGGCATCTACTTGATGGGTCTCGAGCAGATGCACCAACAGCGCTGTAGTTAGCCCACCTGAAGCGCCTTGAAGTCGCACATTGGGATTCGTTGCGTGGCCGATCCACATTTGATCCACGACGCCTAATCTCCAATCTTCAGGATAGCGGTGAAAGTGTTTTAAATAGATCTCACCAAGGTCGAGGCCTTTCCCGGGGCAATCCTCCCATGCGGAGGAAGGCCAAGATTGGCTAGGATCAGTTAGCTTCGGAATCCAGCCCTCGTTTGTCTGATGCATGTGGCCGTTTTGCGCTGGTAAAGAAGCGAGACAGGCTCCGCATCCGATACAGAGCTTCGCTTGGATGATATCTGGTATGGATCCAAGGGGGGAGGACGAATGATGCATGGATTCAGAGTGCGACAAGTTTCAAGCCTGAACAAACCTTGATTCATGGCCCAGTATCAAGGGGTGGTTCCTTAACGACGTAAAAAGAGAACCCAATCCTCAACTCCTACGGAAGCCTTCAAAGAAATGGGACAAGTGGCTTTTTCAATCCAGGTCTTTGACCAAACCGCATCTTTGGTTAGTACATCAGCGATGTTACGACGGGCAATCCAAGCCTCGGTATCGGGAAAAAATCCGGGGTTTGCCGTATCCTCAAAAACACTCAAAACTCGACGATGGCCGTAGGGACGCCAAAGCGATGTTTCGTTGTCGTCTCCATTATTGATAAGCCCGATGAGCCTGACATTTTCGGGAATATGTTTTCTGAGTGAATGGAAAGGGTCGTTTCTAGATGCGTAGACCTGATAAACCCGATGGATGCGATTTAACGATGAGGATGGCAATGCGGGAATGCGTTCGACACAGGCAAGAATCCAGGACGCGGGTATTTTTGGCCGGGAAGGGTTGAGAATACTTAAAGGCATCGCTGATAGGCCAGCGAGGGTGACCCAAAAGACAAGGTAAGGGTGGCGGCATACATGGGAACGGGGCAGCAGTGAAAGAGTCAGGAGAAATAGTGGGGGATAAAAGGGGGCGATGATTCGAGCCGTGGCCTCTGTTCCAAGTTGGGTAAAAAGCGCGAGTAGCGCTGCCAAAGAGAAAAAGCCAATGAGCAGTATATCTGGAGTAGGAGCTGAAGTAGGTCTCAAAGGTTTCGCAAATACGCAGAAGAGGGCAAATAGGAAAAGAAGAAAATGAAAGGGGCCAATGCCGGCACCCTCCTCTTGAAGAAGCTCGCGAAATCCAACTGCGAATCGTGGGAAACCCGAGCGGATCCACCGGATGAGTGATGAGGGCTCCAGCTCACTTTTAAGCCAACGATTGATTGACATAGCAGAGGGAAGGACAGGTGGGGCTAGGTTGTCTTGAGAAACCTGAAAAAGATTTCCCACAAGCCCAGCGATGGGCTTTTTGATTTTCAAGTCACTGCTTACTGCGCCACTCCAGTGTCCTGCATTGTGCTGATTGAGAATGGCTGTGGGCAGAAAGGAGACTGAAAGCGCGAAGATCGTTATCGCGAGCATGGGCAAAGGCTTTGAGGCCAAAAGACGAAATAACTTCCCAATCAGGGGAGTGAGAAGGCAGGGCGCAAGCGCCACATTCGAGGCTTTGATGTTTGTCAGAAGTGCGGCCGCAAGGATTGGCCAAAATGCTGTTTGCACGGATGGGTATTTTTTCATCTGACCCGCCAAGGCGAGAGTGGAGAGCGCAAAAACAGCGCCGTAGTGGTCATTGCCGATACTGGCTGCCTGGCAAACGAAGCAGTAACCTAGTGGTAAGAACCACATTCCGATCCAGCTCAATTTTGGAGGCAGACCGAAGGAGCGGGCGGCAGAAAAGAAAAGGCCCGGAAGGAGCAGGTATCCGAAAATATTTGGGAGAAAAAGAAGGCGATCGGTTCGGAAAATCAAGAAAAGTGGAGCGGTTGCCCATTCAAAGCCAAGGGCAGAAAAATTTTGCCTGTTGTTCGGGGTGGGAATCCAGAACCAGTGGTTATCCATCCACCAAGCCAAGACGCGTGGGAGGCGATAAGTAAGGGCATCGTAAAGAGTGGGTGGATAGAAAGAACCGCCTGCGAATGCCAATACCGCATAAAGGAAAAACCAAAAAGGTAATAATTGAAGGAGTGAGGGTCGGCGCCAAAGCCTGTGGGCATATCTCATCCAGGAGTGCCTGCGCATCGCTTGAAGAGCTTTTGGAAAGGATTTCAGGATCCAGGGAAAGGCCACAAAAAGAGTGGCGCAGGTAGCAATGCTAAAGCCTAAAGGATTAAACTGGTTGACCCATGAGAGAAGCCAAGACGAGGCAGTGGCCCACGCTTGGAGCAGAATAAGCCCCTTGGCCCAGGACAAGGCGTTGAGCTTCATCGATGGGGTACGATAGCAAATTTGACAATAACCCACAGAGCTCGGACTCCGTCCTTCCAGCCAATCTTTTTACCTTCGGCATAGGTTCGTCCGTAATAGGAAATACCCACCTCGAATATCCGCACTCCCAACTTGGCTACTTTAGCCGTAATTTCTGGCTCGAAGCCGAAGCGGTTTTCTTCGATTCGAATCGATTGAATAATTTCCCGCCGGAAGGCCTTATAGCAAGTTTCCATATCAGTGAGATTGAGGTTGGTGAACATATTGGAGAGAAGAGTTAGGGCGGTATTGCCAACACTGTGCCAAAAGTAGAGGACGCGGTGGGCCTGACTGCCCATGAATCGGGAACCGAAAACAACATCTGCCCGGTTTTCTAGCAGGGGTTGAAGGAGAATAGGATATTCAGAGGGGGCGTACTCTAAGTCGGCATCTTGGATAATCAGGAAGGGGGCGGTGGCGAGCGAGATTCCAGTACGTAGGGCTGCACCCTTTCCTTCGTTTCGGGAGTGGCGTGTTGCTCGAATTTTGGGGTTTGAAGCAGCAAGATCTTGAAGGAGCACCCACGTTCCGTCGGAGGAACAGTCGTCCACCACAATCACTTCCATGACGCTGGATTGGGCTAATACCTTTTCTAAGACAGATGCGATTGTCTTGGCCTCGTTGTATGCAGGGACAACCACCGACAAAACTGAATTCATAGCATGGAGTTTGAGCCTGACTCGCACGTGAGGGAAGGGGGAAATTGTGGCCCTCCAATCCTCAGTCTCTCTAGACCACTCTGAGCAGTCGAGGGTTGAAGCTGGCTCAAGGGCACGGGGCGAGGCAAAATCGAAACATGGCGATGGAGAGCAAGCGAGTGGAGGTATTGGGAATGGGGTTGCAGGCAACCGATTACGCGGGCGGAGTAAAATTGCTGGAGGAGTTGGCCCAACGGGAAAAGCCGGGAATGGTGGCGGCCTGCAATACTCACTTGGTGTCGTTGGCCAGGCATCGGCCTGATTACGGAAGGGTTCTGGCTGAGTTTGATCTGCTTCTCCCCGACGGAATGCCCCTGATCTGGTCTATGCG
>JGI25917J50250_1000164_pt1 | contig 17339 bp, 16 predicted proteins | sample LauGreSBDMM110SN_4_FD_50250 | JGI IMG/M metagenome (IMG submission 50250) | reverse complement strand
GAAAAAACCCGAAAAAACCCGAAAAAACCCGAAAAAACCCGAAAAAACCCGAAAAAACCCGAAAAAACCCAAAAGAAACCAAATAAAAAAGAAGAAGAAGAGAACCACCTCTTCTTTTTTCATAGTCGGAAAACACATAAAAACAACCCAACATAATCTTACAACATGTCTATGTATAGTGAAACTCATAAAATCATCGATTTACGAAGTGATACNGTAACCAAACCTACCCCNGANATGCGTGCNCGAATGCATGACGCAGAAGTTGGCGACGATGTCATGGAAGAAGACCCCACAGTGAACCTCTTACAGACTCGTTCGGCGAATTTATTTAAAAAGCATGAAGCCCTTTTTTTCCCTTCTGGAACAATGTGTAACTTGTGTGCCTTATTGGCATGGTGCAACAAACGCGGTTCAGAAGTGATTCTCGGAGACAAGAGTCATATTTTTCTGTTTGAACAATCCGGTGCCGCTCAATTCGGCGGCATCGCCTTTCGTACCATCCCGAATCTCCCCGACGGAACATTTTCCCTGGACACATTGAAGAACAGTATTCGTGAAGAGGATATTCATGAACCAACCACACAGCTCATTTGTATAGAAAATACACACAATGTATGTGGCGGAACCGTGCTTCCCTTGGAATTTTTGGAAAACTTGAAAAAAATAAGCGAGGAGAACAAACTGCCGATTCATATGGACGGCGCCAGATTATGTAATGCAATTACTGCACAAGGGTGTGTGTCGGACCCATCGATAATTACTCGTTATGTGGATTCAATTTCGGTGTGTTTGTCCAAGGGTCTTGGTGCGCCCGTAGGGTCGGTTTTGATTGGTAGTTCCCATTTTATTCAAACTGCACGGCGAATTCGAAAAGCATTGGGCGGAGGGATGCGTCAATCGGGGGTACTAGCAGCAGCCGGGTTGCAGGCACTCGACGATTTCGAACGCGGTATTCTTGCGAGAGACCATGAACTGATGAAAGAACTGGTACGTGGGTTGGCAGACTTGCCTTTTTTAGAGGTTCCTGCAGAAGCGGATATTCATACAAATATACTGTTTGTTAATGTCGTCGGGGGTGTTCTCAATGCGAATTATATTTCTCGTAGGTGCAGGGAAAAAGGAATTTGTATTTCGGCGTGGTCACCGACTCTCATACGAATGGTAATTCATCGAGATATCCAACCCGAAGATATACAAAAGGTCATTGAAGTGTTTCGCCGTTTAGAGAGTATTACAGAAGATTTCGATATACAATTCAAACGAAGGTAGACCGCGATACCGAACGAAACCCTAAACCACCATGTAATTATATGACCACCATCATATAATTATATTACCACCACCATGTAATTATAATACGAATAAAAGGAAGGGGGTCTTAGCGAAGCACATACGTAGTGGTAGGGGGGAAACTACGTTACTATTGCAAATGCCCCTACAAAGGAGGTATTGAATACAAAACATAAGGTAAAATATACAGGGCAACAACCAACAGAATAATATTACTGTTTGTTTTCCATCTGGCAATCATACTCGCAATTAGAACGGTGGATACCATCATCGCAGCGTCAGCCAATAAAATAGTTGGACCAACCTCATTTGCATAGTCTTTGAAAACATCCAAGATAGCACTACTATATCGAGGGACACTATTGAAAAATGCAGCAAACAATAAATCATGTGTAAGTTGAATAATACATGTAATAATCAAAAATAATCCTAGGAAATAATCCTTGAACAATGTAGAATATACAAACCTTGCCAAAATAACACCAATCACAATGCTCAATACATCGGCAAGAACGGCAAACACACCGTATTTTTTATACCATTCAGTGAGAGATGGAATTTCAATATATTCGAATACAATAAAAAATAATACAATCATGTCCACAATCAGCGCAGCGGTAAGGATAGGTAAATAATCACTTGTGTTCTCAAAACGAGAGATATTTTTTAGTTGAAATAGCAATGACATGGGTGTATTATATATTTATGTGAGATATTACAGTCGAATATATTGGTGTTATCCTTTCAAATTAGTTAAGGTAGTCCTTTCAAATTAGTTAAGGTAGTCCTTTCAAAATAATTAAGGTAGTCCTTTCAAAATAATTAAGGTAGTCCTTTCAAAATAATTAAGGTAGTCCTTTCAAAATAATTAAGGAAGGGGGTCGTAGGGGGAAACGTAGGTACTATTGCAAATGCCCCTACTTAACTATATTTTGCTTGTATTTTATACGGTTCCTCGTCGCTTCGGGCATACCCCGATTTCTCCAAATCAAATGTCACAAACGAACGTATGATAAAACGGTCGGTCCCATCGTATCGGGGTGTAAATGGCGACCGTCCATGAACCGCGCGCTGGTTATCAATCAACACAATCTCACCGGGTTGCATAACATATGCATATCGGTATTTATAATACACATCAATAATCACTTGTTTTAACGCTTCGGCTTCTTCATGGATACCGGTCATTAAATCTTGGTCAAATACCAACAAAGGGTTTTCCTCTGAACCATATAGAATGGGAATGGGACCCCGGCATTCACCTTCAATAAACCCTGTTTGAGACATCCGAAAAGAAAGGTCCACGCCTATTTTCCAAAGAGGTGCGCGTAGGCATTCAATCTGTTCGTGAGTCAAATGGTCCAACAGAATATTTACGGGTAAAATATACGTAGCNGCATTCGCGTCTCCTCTCAAACATCCTAGNACGAGAACATCCGGACGCAATTTGGAAAAAGCNTGTTCTGTATGAATTTCCAACTCTGTATTCGACCCGAGACTGGTTTGACTGTCAGACAGCATCTTATTGGGAACCATGTCTTGGAAAAGTCTGCCATATCCTTCTCCTTCATAAGCAATCATGTTCCCTAAATACTGATTGAATAGGGCAATAATTTTCGCATAATCCGTTTTTTCCCCCACAAAGTGACGGTTATCTGGTGGTGTATTCGGGAGAACATCCAGTCCAACATCCCGAAATACCATGAATCCGGTGATACTGGATTTGTGTTTGAATAGGTCGAGCGTCTCTTTGATATCTTGTGGAAGGCGTTTGGATAATCTGGATGCACACAGGATGAATTTGACGGGGTTTTCTGAGGAGGCGTCGAATTCTCGGAGTAACTCTTGAATTACAGTGTTATCATGGGTTGTTAATGAATATGTTATCATGTAGATTATGGTATATCTACATAAAAAATCTTCATTTGTTTTTATTCCATTCAATTTATTCCATTCGATTTGTTCCATTCAAGATGTAAATATACCTGTATTATATATACATCAAATGAAACATACAAAAAAATCTCATAATAAAAGACACCAAAAACGAAAAACACGCAGGATTTTTGCGGGAGATATAACACACCATAGAATCTTCAATAAAATACTTAGTATTGGATATGAGATGGAAACAGTCAGTTTAGTCAAATTTTCCAAAATGAATGATGGTGAGAGTGATTATTTTATGAATACGGATACAAATGCCAAGGACATTAGTATGTTTGAATCGGGCGGAAACAAATATACAGACGAAGATGAACTCTTTATTCGAATGGAAGAATATTATAACATAGATATTGGTGAAAATGCCACTTTTTATATTACAAACGATATATCTACAACTCCGTTAACCAAACAATTAGAACTCATTTGTGATAATGAATTGGATAAAGATGAATTATATACATTGAAAATATATGACACAGAAAATCCAACAGAATATCCTATCAAATTCTTTTTCAATGGTGATGTGGATTGTTCTCTATTTTCAGATGTGGAATGGATACTTACATATTACAACCCAAAAAATGATGCCAATGTTATATTAAATACCTTCAACGAAACCGTCCAACACATTATTCAACATCTGGATGAATTGGTCATTACAACAAAAAAGGGTCGACTTGTATTACATAACGGTTACGAAGACGAGAACGAAATCGAAATCGAACGTCCATTAAATCGTATTCTGTTTCATAAACCAGACACAAATCTATATTACATGCAAGCACAGTCCAATTGTAAAAGNGTAGATGATATTGCTACCAGTATTCAAATGACATTTGGTTCTCAAGCTGAATATACTTTTCAAATTATGAAACAAATTATGAAGGAACCATTTGTATGTAATCGTGAGGACAGTTGCTCGATTCAATTTGAGGACATTGAAAAATGCGCGAATGTTCTCATGGAATCACCTGTTGCCGCTGCGGTGTTCTCAGACAAACTACAAAATGCACCTCATAAATTGGTCAGCGAGATAAAATGTTTCATTTCCTGTATTTTATACAAATTGTATGTGTATTTCAATATTCATTTGCAAAAGGAAACTAAAAAATATTTCAAGAATTCTTTTCCGCTGAATGTGCGTCATAGCAATTATGTTCTCTACAATGAATTAAAAAAATGTATAAGAGAACTAGGAATCAATGATACAACAGACGAATCGATTGCAAGAACTATACAACAGATTATTATTCAGGAGGATATATTATTGAAATATTTGGTGCATGAAGTATCCTATGTTAGAAAAAATGCATTTCGTATTACCAATCGATTGGACAAAGTTGAACACAAAAAAAACTATGGAAATCCGGCATATTCATTGGTGTCTTATTTCGATTTTTTTGAAAGTCCCATGGAAGAAACGAATCAAGATTCCGATGGAGAAATCATATATCATGATTGGTTTGAATACACCAACTTAGACACATTTTCTACAAAAATGGAAATAGGCGCTGACCGTATTTTGTTGGTTGAATCGCGTAATTTTCCGAAACTCATAAAAAAACATATCGAATCTGTGTTAGAAACAACATATGATTCGGACAGATTATCAATCGGTAATCTGCGTAGCTATATAATGAAAAGATGAGGAAATGAGGAGATGAAAAGATGAAAAGATGACAACTACAAAACTAATTCCATCATAATATATTCTTTATCGTCTTCGTATGTTTCGTTTTTTAATAATATTTTGTGATTTAGAATGGTGTCGTCCCGTACCCATTTGAACCCATAGGATTCATAAAATGTGGCAGCATCCCAGACAGAACTCAACACAATTTTACATGTTTTGGTGGAGCCGTTTGCTTGATTCGTTGCACGTATTTTTTGTATGAAATCATCTAATAATTGGGAGGCATATCCGAAACCTTTGTATTTTATTTTGGTGCATATGAATAGTATGTAGTAAATTTGTTCATTGGTGGCTGCTTTGTAACATGAGTTATATATCATAATAGACGGGCAGTTCTCAATGTCAAATTCATGGTCCATACAACGAAATACNATTTGATTTGTTCTGTCTTTCAATAGATTATGAACGTAGTAAGGAGAAATGGTGATGTATGAATATTTCATTATGAGGATTTCACTACGCAGGTAGAATTCATCTATTTTGTCTATAATTTCGTCTATTTCCATATTATCAATGATATCGTTGATAATATCTTTCGAATAAAAGTTCATTTTGTTATTGTATATGTTGTTTTTATTTTTATGTATTTTATGAATCAATTTTGTAATATCGACGTATCAACACATAAAAGTGAGAACCGATATGTAAGACCCGATATGTAAGACCCGATATGTACGTCCCGATAAGTAAGACCCGATAAGTACGTCCCGATAAGTAAGACCCGATAAAAGTGAGCCCCGATAAAAGGAGGGGCATACGAAGTGGACGGTCTTAGCGAAGCAAAAGGGGGAACTGGGTATTATGAAATGCTATGAAATGCCCCTACCTACAGGGTAACAATTTTACTGAAATATGCCCATAAAGCAAGTCCGAACCCACATTTGGATAATAAATCCAAGATATTCATACCAATGTTTTTATAAACATCGTTGAGAACATATAAAATACCATAGAAGGTCCAAACAAAACTAAAGATACCAAATATCACATAGTTCGAAAACACATATTTGGGAGATACATAATTGACAAACAAAATGTATAACATTCCAAAAAACGCAACAAATCCACCGACAGCAGAAATCATGCGGTCTACATCACCATGTTCACCCAAATATCCTAAATACAACATCACGAAATTCAATGCAACAACAGCCGATATAATATTCAATTTCACTTTGGCTCCAATGTTTTGTGCAAGGGTAAGTGCCAATACTAACAACATGAGAGGGGTGGTCATGGACCAATCAATATATCGGGTTTCAGTAAATTCTCTCCAGTCAATTTCTCTGTCTTCTTTTTCAAACACGGAAATCTTTTCCAAGAAAACGGAATAGAAATAACTAGCAATCAAAGAAACGGCGGTCTCCAAATTGAGAACATGTCTTACAGTTGGATTGTTGGTTCTCATTGATTCAATAAATGTAATGGTAGCTGTAGTTAATAAAAAGATATAGGTTATACTAAAAGAGAACTTTACGTAGAATTGCACAGGATTCGTCTTTTTTTCTACTTTGGATTTGTCGTCTCCTACGACTGGGTTTAACCCTTTGATTTCATTCACAGGAGAACCGATTTGTATAGTTTCTGCATCACTTTTGAGTTTTTGGATTGGCATGAATCAACGGATGTATAAATTAGGGGTCGACATTTTTTCTTACAAAATTGATTCTATTGGGTTCTATATAATATCTTGCATATAGAACCCAATAGAATGATTGAAAATTTAAATGAGAGTAATAGTGAAAGCAGTGAACCGTTTGCAACCAGTGTAAGTCCGATTCGTCGATATTCCGACCCCGGTTCCATTGGAACCAGCACAATCGAATCACTGATTGAAGAGGCGGAATACTATATTGACATATATGATGTGCATGTGTATGACGCAGATATCTTTGAAGAAATCGCTGATTACGAAGATACTCTACCATACACCGATTGTGTAAACAACGAATACTGTATNGGCACATATAGTAATATCGACAACGAACTCATACTCNCAATACGTGTTCACCTGAAAACATTTTATAAATACACACAGGACATGTTGGTGCCTTATATGTATTACTCGAGTGAAATTCCGATGCATGAACGACGCATTTCCGTGCGAACTCATGTGTTACAAGTGGTTATTTTAGAAGATGATACATTTACGGTTGTTGTAAAAACACATTGGATACGAATTATTCAGAGAACATGGCGACGAGTTTTCAAACAGAGGTCTTTGTATGTTCTCTGTTTGAAAAAAATAGCTGGTAGATACTCCCCATTACAAGATAGACTAAAACGGAGCTTGGGACAGTATCCTGGATTACGGGGTATGTTGTCTTCTTATAACCACAAATACGCTGATGATAATACGATTATTCGGAACTTTATTGCGTAGGCTGCTGCTGCGGTTGCGATAGCGGCAGCATAGCATAGCGTCCTGTTATATATTTTTTATGCACGGAACCTTCGTTACCCCAACTACGTTGTTACACCAAGGGTTGACTCCAGTGCAGCGGAGAACATTGTATTTTTACCCATTCCGTCGGTATTAAATCCGAACTATCATGTGTATGTTCATAAGCTTCACCAAACCACACAGATGGATAACACACAATGTTGTCAGTTGAATCATTGAAATAGGCTCCCCACCAACTAAACGTGCTATTTGGAATAATGTAATGGGTCAAACAGCTCATAATTAGCACTTGTTCATAATCTTCGATGGAATCATCCACCTTGACAAATTCAATGTCCGGAAATTTTTCATGTAAGAGTGCGATTTTTCCTACAACGTATTCATTGTCTTCGCTTTCACAGAAATACAATGCACGGGTTTTCGCGGTTTTCGGCTTGTTCTCCATAATATAGGTAAGTGCATCATGATAATATTCATAGTTCATCACCGGATGATAATGACGAAGTTTCTTGTAATCTCCCATACGAAAATGAATTGCGATATAATCGGTTCCACCGCCAACAAACAGATGCGAATATTTCTGTTTGACCATCTCCTTCTTCTTATCCAGCCGAATCATTTTAAACAAGGTGCTCCGAACAGAATGAAAGTATTTGTAGCTCTGGAAATAACCAGACAGAAATACATTGGAACTACCGAACTTTGGAATCGGTGTATATTTGGGAGAAGGTTCGACGTAACGTGGAAACAATGAAATATCATAATTGGATACCCCATTGTTCTCATTTTTTGTAGTGAAAAATTTCAACTCATTTAAAAAGGTTTCCCAATATGTATGACGCGCCAGTATCTTATATTCATATGGAAACACCAATTTGATGTTGTTTTCCAAAGCATACGCCATCGATGCAAATATTTGAAACAATTGGTTGCCTAACCCNCCCATTATATTGCACGCAATCATTCTGTTTGTTATTTATCTTACAGAATGATTTTTTATATTTTTTACGAATTGATTGATTCGTTTATTCAGTGGTTCGTTCGAACGGTCGAACGTTCGGTCTCTATGAATTCAACCCAAATTTATCGCGAATAATACTGTTTTTAGTGGGACCCTGTTTTTTCTCACTCTGACGTTTCACTTTATACACCCCACCTCCGGTTTGTCGACTCTGGGATGACTTTGCATCTCCCCCGCCATAAATATTTAAAATAAATTCATCATTATCATCATGCAACTCCGGTAGGATTCGTGTAAGAGGTTTGTCAATGACTAATAACATGTGTTCGGTTTTCAGGAGTTTTCGATACTGTTGGATACTCAGATTACCGTAATATTTGTCCAACAGATAATATGGATTGGGTGCCGGTTTGATGTTTTTCTTGTATCCGTAGACCTTTCCATAGATTTGATTCATGAGTTGGTATCGTTCGAATTTCGTGGAATCATCAATGGGTTCCTTCATTAAAAATCCGACACCACATTCTGGGCGGCAGAAGGAGCCATATCCGCAAATGGTGCCGTCCATTTCATATTTCAATATATAACACGGTGGATTGTCGAATTCGTAGGTGCACCAAAAACATGCGGATTTCTTTTCGTGCATTTCGTTTTTATAGAGTTGGATACGCAGTTGTTTTAATTTGGTATTTACATCTTTGATGTCAATNGGTTCGTCGTCGTCAATGGATTGTGTTCCTGATTTNGTTGTCACTACCGTGTTGCTGTCAATCGGTTTCAGTGCGGGTATTACAGATGATTCTCCTGCTCCTCCTCCTTCGGAAATATTCACAATGCCTTCGCTGCTGCTGCCGCCGCCGGCACCACCCTTTCCGTTGGTAGTTAATGACCCATAACATTTGCTGCAAATATTCTCTTTGTAAGCAAACCGATTATCCGAATTCAATCCTGACACTGCAGNACACATTGTGGTNGATNCCGCTNCCGATGATAATACTGCACGAGCCATGTGGTCTTCATTGTAACTGGTGAATTGTGTGTCGTTTTCATTATACATCATAATTTCTGGGGGAATGGTGGGATTATATTTTAATGGGTCGTGTATGTAGTCATAATCATCATAATCATGGATGTCTTTTAATGAACATTTAAGATGTAAGATAATATTGGTATTAACTGCAGTTGGGATGTCATGAATGGAACTTTTATGGATGAGTTTACCGCCTTTGGATTTTCTACCACGTTTCTTGTTTTTATCTGCGAGATTCGATTCAGAATCGACGGTTGGGAGTGGAGTCCGTTCCTCGACTATCGGGTCTACTGGTTCTGGAGAACTGGGGGGTGGACTAAATGTATTTTCATAAGTGTATTCGAGTTCTAATGGTAATGGTGTATCAGTATCAGTAGTAATCGGGAGTTCGGTTTCATCACATGCACCCGCAGATGCAGCAGATTCTTCAATAATTAATTGGATATTTACAGGAGTTTCCTTCTTTTTTCGTACACGTTTTTTCTGTGTCCCATTTGTTGTATCTATTTGGTTTAATAGGTCCATTGCATCTGTGACGATTGATATTTTTTTTGTATTAGTCATATTCATTAAATTTTGTAGACGTTTACATTTATATGCTTTTTATAAATATTGTAGGGGGAAACGTAGTTTCCCCCCTACGACCCCCCTTCCTTCTATGGTTATGTTTTTTGATGGGTGTTATGATGGGGGGGTGGTGAGACTGACGTATTATATATTTTTACTATAATAATTTTACTATAATAAAATATATAAAATTCTATGTTTTATATAGATACAGACAGACACATGGATTTGGTTGGTACCAGGAAAAACACACATCCCGGTCATCTTCATCTTATTCTCGGTCCCATGTTCTCAGGAAAGACAACACGCCTCATTCAAATCTATAAAACGAGAACCTACATTGGAAAAAAAGTGCTGGTTATTAACTATATCGCTGATACGCGCTATCATGAAACCATGATGTCCACTCACGACCAACAAATGATTCCATGTATTCAAACCGACAGCTTGACCCCTCTTTGTTCCGATCCTCAAAACGCCCATTATGACAAAATCCAACAAGCAGATACAATTCTCATCAACGAAGGTCAATTCTTCCAAGATATTTTTGAAAATGTTCTCCATCTGGTTGAATCGAAGTGTAAAGAAGTATTTATTTGTGGGCTGGATGGCGACTTTATGCGAAACCAATTCGGAAGACTCTTATACCTGATTCCGTTTTGTGACTCGGTTGAAAAACTCACTTCCCTGTGTTCAGATTGTAGGGATGGAACCCCCGCGATTTTTTCATTTCGCACATCGGTAGAAGTCGAACAGATGGTGATCGGGTCGGACAATTACAAACCTCTTTGTCGTGCATGTTATCTGAATAAACAATCGAAATAAAATATCCAGAGGTGTAGTGTAACAGAGGGGTAGTGTAAGAGAGGGGTAGTGTAACAGAGGGGTAGTGTAACAGAGGGGTAGTGTAAAAAAGAACAACCGAAAAACAATATAATAAAAAATTATCTGTAAGATATATCCTACAAATAATTTCTATGAACCTGGGCACATTTTCCAAGTCCTCCCAAGCCATAACAACTGCGCCGTCACCTCTGTCACCTATTCCCATGACTCCCATTGCAATGGCATCCGCATCTGGAACAACCATCGGGGCTGCAAAAAACAACATACCATGGGTAGAGAAATACCGTCCTACAGAATTCGATAATATTGTGTTGGACCCTATGAATCGCACCATTTTCAATAAGATATTAGAAAAAGATTATTTCCCGAATTTGTTGTTTTATGGACCCCCGGGGACGGGCAAGACAACCACCATCATCAATCTCATTCATTCTTATCAGAAAAAACACAACCAGGTGAGTCGAGGCACCATTATTCATCTCAACGCATCCGATGAAAGGGGCATCGATATTATTCGCAACCAAATCTATCAATTCGTGAAAACCAAGAATTTGTTTGAAAGCGGCATTAAATTCGTCATTCTGGACGAAGTGGATTACATGACTAAAAATGCACAACAAGCCCTGAAATATTTGCTGCAATCCTTCTTACAGAATGTGAGNTTCTGTTTGATATGCAATTATATNAGTAAAATCGACGATTCTCTGCGCAACGAGTTTATTCATATTCGGTTCAACCAATTACCGAAATACGAAATCGATNCGTTCCTGAAAAACATTGCAGCACAAGAAGGAATTCATNTGTCAGACACTACCCTGGACACCATCCAACAAGTCTATAAGTCGGATATTCGTAGCATGATTAATTTCATTCAGTTGCATCAAAATATGGACCGATGGGAGAACACGATTATTACGGATACCGTTTGTATGCGGATGTTTGAGTTATTATCGGCGACGTCCGACCAGTTGGAGACAGATGCAAAACACTTTTTACAATATATTTATGAGATGAGCATACAGTATAATACTGACAAAATGAACATATTGAAAAATTATTTTAATTTTGTGGTGCGAAAGATGCCGGAGAGAACCACTCATGCGTTTTTACATACATGTGAATTTGTAACACACATTGGATTTGATACTGATATGGAATATATTTTATTGTATGTATTTTATCATTTGCATAGGTAGTCACGAAGGGGGAGGAGGGGTTATCTGGCAAACAGATAATAACCATGGTAACCGATGGATGCAAAACCGAGCATCATCAAGAGTTCAAAATAGAGTCGAGGTGTTTGGTCTGCATAATACCCAATATACATTAACAATGGTCCTACAAGAAATATATGAATCAGATTTACCCAATAAGATTTATCATGTATGATATAATGATACACCTTATACACGTGATAGACAACAATGAATATACCTAAATAGAATAAGCTGCGTAAAACAAATTTCGAATGATTTGTTCGTGTAATTCCAAAATACAGAAAAAGTCCTCCAACAAAGAGAATATGGAATAAGTGAACAAATAATTGGGCGGATGGACTGGCGGATGGACTTGCGGATGAACTTGCGGATGGACTGGCGGATGAACTTGCGAATGGATTCGTAGTAGTCATGGATATACGTTTACATGTATGGAGATTTTTTATTGTATGTGTTTTATCAGTTGCATAGCAGAAGAAGTATCTAAATTCAGGTCCAAATCCATTTACAACAAGGTCATGGTTCAATCGGAGATTTATCAGTTGCAAACACGTAACCAGTGTAAAAATATTATGTTTATTTTAGAAAAACCAAACATAATTATATAATATATTACAAATGACAATAATTGATATATATTTAGCACATAGAGATTCTATAAAATTTATTGAGAACCAAGTATTATTAATACGTAAATATTTTAAAATAAACGAAGGAAGTCAAATAAATATTTTTGGATATGTAGATGGAAACAATGAAACTATCAAAAATCAAATGAGAGAAATATGGATAAAACTTGGCACAACTCCAATTGAAATTCCAAATATAATAGATGGATACAATCGGGATTATATTAGTTCTTCTGAATCTTTCGGTTTAGCATTTACATATGTATATCAAAATTATATTTTAAAAAATGATAATATAAGCATATGTATAGAAAATGATATATTTCCATTCAAAGATATTCAAATAGAAGAATATATAAATAATTATGAAATATGCGGGGAAGTAAGATTTAATGCAGCACAATTACCAGATAGAAATGTCATGTTTTGGTTAGGATTTATAATTTTTAATGGACAATTAATGAAAGATAGAGAGTTATTTTCAGGACTTTGTAAACCGATAACGAATATAGAAAGTGGTCGTTCTCACTGGATTGATTGTGGTGGTCAAAGTTATTATTGGATTAAAAAAAACGAGAGAACAATCCGACAAATGGTTACGAATGGTAATGAAAGCTATGATGGATTTACAAGTTTAGAATGTACACCACATAATATTACAGATGATATCCAACATTTACCTGAAATTTTTAGAGATGGATACCAGAGTTATTACAGAGTATTAGTGTATGATAATTGTTTAATACATTTGGAGAGAATGGGAAAGGAAAATGATGATTCAAAAGAAAAATGGTGGAATCATTGTTTCGAAAAAATATATAACAATAATAATACTATTTATATTCCAATTGGGTTTCAATGTACATCAGCAGAAATATTAAAAAAACAAAACAAACGTATATGTAGTTTTCCATTTGATTGGATAATAAGTAATCCAGATTCTATTATAACTATATTATCAATGTTATTGGAAAATTATAATATTAAAGATTTGGTTATAAATGAATTTTTAAAAATAGATAATATATTGAGTTTTTTAAAACAAGAAGAATTTATAATAAATCCAAACGGTAATATTCTTTTGAATTCAAAATATAATTTTATATTTCCACATATAGAATATAGTGATGAAACTATTTTAAAATGTATTGAACGATTTGAGAGATTAAAAAATTATATTTTATTTAGTAAAAATATAAAATTTGTATTTATAAATAGATTAGTGAATAATAGTAATATAGAAAAAAGTAATGATAAAATAATTTTTTCAATAAATGGTATTCCTATGTGTTTAAATATTATTGAAAATTTTATTAAATTAAATAATTTATTATTAAAACATATTTCACCAAATAGATATAGTATTACAATAATAAATGCAGTAGAACAATTAAATAATGATATAGTTTTTGACAAAAATATAATTTATAAAGAATTAATTCCTTCTAATAATAATAATTTAACTGATGAAGAAATAATGCAAATAAATATATAACAAATATAATATTTACGATATAATGAATAAATATTATACATCAATAAAATCGAAAGATGGATTTGGAGCACAATATCAAAGAATTATTCAAACTTATATTTATTGTAAACTACATACTTTAAATTTCGCTTATACTCCATTAGAATTTATAGAACATAATTATGATAATGACCAGAATTATATTAATAAAATAGAAGAATTAATAAATCTTAAATCAAAATTACAAAATATTGATAATTCTATGATAGTAGAAGAATTAGATTTTGGTTCCATAGTAATGAAATATACTGAAGCAAATATAGATTTATGTAATGAAAACAACCATATGCAATTTATAAAAGATTGTTTTTGGGAAAATAAAGAGAGAAACCATTTCAAAAATAATAAAATGAATATAGCTGTTCATATAAGACGACCAAATTCACATGATACCCGTATTGAGGGAGCGAATACACCAAATGGTTATTATTTAAATATAATGAACGAAATTAGAGAGAAATATAAGGACTCCCCATTACAATTTCATATTTATTCACAAGGGGTGATTGAAAATTTCAAAGAACTAGAAAAAGAAGATGTAGAATTTCATTTAGATGAAGAAATCACACAAACCTTTGTTGGATTAGTTGCTGCGGATATATTGGTGCTTTCACCGAGTTCATTTAGTTATGTAGCAGGATTATTAAGTGATGGAATCGTATATTATAAACCATTTTGGCATAATAAAAAAAGAGACTGGGTGGTGTAAATATATAATCTTTGTATTCATATAAATATTATATTGTAAATAATAATACAGCTACATCATGAAATATATTTTATTGTGTGGAGGAATTGGTAAAAGAAATAACCAATATTCTCTTCCAAAACCATTGAATTATATAAATGGAAAACATTTAATCGAGTATTTAATCGAATCCATTCCTTCCAATCAAATTTATATTGTTTATAATTCGGCATTAGACCAATATAATTTTAAAGAAATTATTATAAATAAATTCAAATTAAAAACATTTTCATTTTCATCATTAAATTTTTTAACAAGAGGTGCAGTAGAAACTGCTTTAATCGGTATACAACAGTTTAATTTAGAACATGAACCAATTGTTTTCATAGATAATGATAATATTCATAGATTTCCGGATTTATCAAACATACACTCGCATTTTATATGCTATGGACATGATTATATAAAAACAAATTATTCATTCATTTCAATCAATGAAAATAATATTACAGCGATAGAAGAAAAAAATAAAATTTCAGATAATTTTTGCTGTGGGTTGTATGGTTTTAAAAATAAAGAATCATTTATAGAATTAGCAAATGAATTAATAGAATTAAATATCAAAGCAAAACAAGAGTTTTATTTTTCACAGATATATAAATTATTGATTCAACGAAATGAAAAAATAATGCCGATTTATGTAAATGAGACAAAACACCTAGGGACTTACGCTGAAATCGAAACTGCAATTCAAACTAATACTCTTTCATCCAAAAAAATGAGAATTTGTTTTGATTTGGATAATACATTAGTAACTTATCCTGAAATTCCAGGCGATTATTCTACAGTAAAACCTATACAAAAAATGATAGATTTATTAACCTATTTTAAAAAAAATGGACATGAAATTATTATATATACCGCAAGACGAATGGAAACTCACAAATCAAATATTGGAAAAGTAATGAAAGATATTGCATTTGTAACATTTTCTACATTAGACAATTTTGGAATTCAATATGATGAAATAATATTTGGAAAACCAATTGCTGATATTTATATTGATGACCGTGCATTAAATCCATATTATAATGATATATCTCTGTTTGGTTATTTTGGACATAATAAAGAATTTATACCAAACAAAATAGATAATAATAAATATAATAAGATAGAAAAAATAGAAAATGATATAAAAAAGACCGGTCCTGAAAAATTTATAAGGGGGGAATTATATTTTTATCAAAATATACCAAATGATTTAAGTTGTGTGTTTCCTCGTTTGAAAAAATATAATAAATTAGAAAATGATAAAATAGAAATTACTATAGACCATATCAATGGTATCCCGTTATATTTTTTATATGCAAACGAAACATTAACAACAAATGTTTTGGATAAATGCTTTTTACTGCTTGATAAATTACATGATTTTAATTTACCTATTAATATTTCACAAGATAAAATCAAATCAAATTACTTTGATAAATTAAAAGAACGATTTCGTAATAAAAATGATTATCCATTTACAGATGCTGAAGAAGTTTTCAACGAAATAATCACAAATTTAGAATTAAATTATAGTCCAAAAATTACATCGATTATTCACGGCGATTTCTGGTTTTCTAATATATTACTAACATATGAAGATGAACTGAAATGCATAGATATGAGAGGACAAGTATATGATGAATTAACAATGAATGGTGATATATATTATGATTATGGTAAATTATATCAATCCATATTAGGATATGACTTAATTATTAATAATAAAAATATTAATAAGGAATATCTTACAAAAATGAAGGATTATTTCTTACAAAAATGCAGAGAAAAAGGATTGAATTTATTATATTTACATTGGGTAACAAAATCACTTATTATTGGAACATTTCATTTTCTTTCCCCAAATATTTCAAAAAATGATATTTGGAAATTGATAAAACAAATATAACCATTCCGGTGACAACCGTCCAAACCGTTGACTAATTAAAATGTCCCAGTTTAATTCTTCAAGGGTTTACACCTTTGCACTTTTAAATCGCCGATTATATAACCCTGAAATCGCCAAAGGCGATTTCTCGGATATAAAAGGTGATTTATCAGTTGCAAAGGTGTAAAAGTGCAAATGTGTAAAAAATATATAGAAAAACGTATAATGATTCCTATATCTACCTATATGTTTACCAAAAAACAAAGAATTACATGCACTACACTTTATATTGCATGGGGTGTTCTCGGCTTTTACCGCGGTGCTCACAGTTATGAATACAGAAGAATGAAACATATAATGTATCGGAATCCAGTAGAAAAGATTACACCAAGGACACCTCCTGCTCGAATTTACACACATAAATTATTTACGGGCATGTTGGGTGTATTCATCTATATGTGTCCGTTTTTCTTTGTCGTAACTCTTCCTAAAGAACTCTATCGGTTCGAAGTAAATATGTTGAACATTGAAGATGAGAAAAAAACGGATTATTATAATGAGCTGAACTGAGCTGTTCTCAGCTCTTCTGAGCTG